>Ga0172382_10004069_pt1 | contig 22652 bp, 20 predicted proteins | sample Leawel138RmetaG_FD_122245 | JGI IMG/M metagenome (GOLD analysis project Ga0172382, IMG submission 122245) | Leachate microbial communities from a municipal landfill in Southern Ontario, Canada - Leachate well 138R metaG | ecosystem: Engineered > Solid waste > Landfill > Unclassified | place... | reverse complement strand
TTTCTCATCTTGAGCAAGTCAGTTTGCTGGCCTACTCGCCGTTGGCGATGGGGGTGCTGACCGGCAAATACCGCCATGGCGCGCGTCCGGCCGGCGCGCGACTGACGGTGTACGAACGCTTTGACCGTTATACCAGCCCGCAGGCCATGGGGATTGCCGAGGCCTATTGCGCGCTGGCGGAAGCGCAGGGCATGACGCCCGCCACGATGGCGCTGGCCTGGGTCAACAGCCGCCCCTTCGTGGCCAGCAACCTGATCGGCGCTACCACGCTGGCGCAACTGAAGGAGAATCTGGACAGCGTCAATGTTGAGCTGTCGCAGGACGTATTGGAAGAAATTGACCGGCTGCATGAATTGCAGCCGAATCCGGGGCGTTGATAGGGTGGGCGGTTCGCGGGCAGAGCCCGCTCCTACAAAAGAAGCACGGCCCCATCCAGGGTGCCGTGGGTCCGGCTTTGCCGGCCCGCTGGCACCGCCCCTTGAGGGGCCCGCGCAAGCGGGTAGGGGTGGGCCTCCCCCCTATTGAAAAACGTGGTTTTGACCTCAAATCCAAGGCATCAGACCTCAGGTCTACCTCTCTTGCAAAGTGAATAGCCATGCGAATTGAACGACTGACAACCAAGTTTCAGCAAGCCTTGGCCGATGCGCAAAGCATGGCCGCCAAAAGCGACCATGCTTACATCGAGCCCCTCCACGTTTTATCCGCCCTGCTCAACGATGCCGAAAGCGGCACCGGCAGCTTGCTGTCGCGGGCGGGCATTGCCGTCTCCCGGCTGAAGCCCGCCGTTGACGCGGCGCTGGAGCGTTTGCCCCAAGTCCAGGGCGCCGCCGCCAATCTGCAGATCAGCCGGGAGCTTCAGCAACTGCTGACTCAAGCGGACAAAGAAGCGGACAAGCGCGGCGATGCCTTTATTGCCACGGAACTCTTCCTGCTGGCCTTGGCCCAGGGCAAAGGCGACACACAGCGCTTGCTGGCCGAAGCCGGACTCCAGGTCAAGGCCCTTGAAGCCGCGATTGAGGAAGTGCGCGGCGGCGGCGCGGTGGATTCCGCCGAAGGCGAGTCCAATCGCGAAGCGCTGAAAAAATACACGCTGGACCTGACCGAAAGGGCGCGTCTGGGCAAACTCGACCCGGTCATTGGCCGCGACGACGAGATCCGCCGCGCCATCCAGATCCTGCAGCGCCGTACCAAAAACAACCCGGTGCTGATCGGCGAGCCCGGCGTCGGCAAAACCGCCATTGTGGAAGGTCTGGCCCAGCGCATCGTCAACAATGAAGTGCCCGAAACGCTGAAAGGCAAACGGGTGCTGTCCCTGGACCTGGCGGGCCTGCTGGCGGGCGCCAAGTACCGCGGCGAGTTTGAGGAACGCCTGAAGGCCGTCCTGAAGGAATTGGCCCAGGACGAAGGGCGCAACATCGTCTTCATCGACGAAATCCACACCATGGTCGGGGCGGGCAAGGCCGAAGGCGCAATGGATGCGGGAAATATGCTCAAGCCCGCGCTGTCGCGCGGCGAGCTGCATTGCATCGGCGCCACCACGCTGGACGAATACCGCAAATACATTGAAAAGGACGCTGCGCTGGAGCGCCGTTTCCAGAAAGTCCTGGTGGAAGAGCCGAGCGTGGAAGCCACCATCGCCATTCTGCGCGGCTTGCAGGAACGCTATGAGTTGCACCACGGCGTCGACATCACCGATCCGGCCATTGTTGCGGCGGCGGAGTTGTCGCACCGCTACATCACTGATCGCTTCCTGCCGGACAAGGCCATTGATCTGATTGACGAAGCCGCCGCGCGGATCCGGATGGAGATTGATTCCAAGCCGGAAGTGATGGACCGGCTGGATCGCCGCATGATCCAGCTCAAGATCGAGCGCGAAGCCATCAAGAAAGAAAAGGACGAGGCCTCGATCCGCCGCCTGCAGGCGCTCGAAGATGAATTGGGCAAGCTCGAGCGCGAGTACGCCGATTACGAAGAAATCTGGAAGTCGGAAAAAGCGGCGGTCCAGGGTACGCAGTCGATCAAGGAAGAAATCGAGAAGCTGCGCGCTGAGATGCTCGAACTGCAACGCAAGGGCCAGTTCGACAAGCTGGCCGAGCTGCAATACGGCAAACTGCCTGAGCTGGAGGCCCGGCTGAAATCGGCCGAGCGCCATCAGCCGGAAGAAGAGGCCGACAAGCCGCGCCTGCTGCGCACCGAGGTGGGCACGGAAGAGATTGCCGAAGTGGTCTCGCGCGCCACCGGCATTCCGGTATCCAAAATGATGCAGGGCGAGCGCAGCAAGCTGCTTCAAATGGAAGAAAAGCTGCATGAGCGCGTGATCGGCCAGGATGAGGCGGTCAATCTGGTCTCGGATGCCATCCGCCGCTCGCGCGCGGGCCTGGCCGATCCGAACCGGCCTTATGGTTCTTTCCTGTTCCTGGGCCCGACCGGCGTGGGCAAGACGGAGCTGACCAAAGCGTTGGCAAATTTCCTGTTCGACGCCGACGACCACATGATCCGCATCGACATGAGCGAGTTCATGGAGAAACACTCGGTGGCGCGTTTGATCGGTGCGCCGCCGGGATACGTCGGCTACGAGGAGGGCGGCTATCTGACCGAAGCCGTCCGGCGCAAGCCCTACAGCGTCATCTTGCTGGATGAGGTGGAAAAAGCGCACCCGGACGTGTTCAACGTGCTGTTGCAGGTGCTTGATGACGGCCGGTTGACCGATGGGCAGGGCCGCACGGTGGATTTCCGCAACACGGTGATCGTCATGACTTCGAACCTGGCTTCGCAGCAGATCCAGGCCATGTCGGGCCAGGAGTATGAGATGGTCAAGGCGGTGGTCTGGGAGGAGGTCAAGCAGCATTTCCGGCCGGAGTTCCTGAACCGGATCGACGAAGTGGTGGTGTTCCACGCTTTGGATGCCGCCAACATCGAGGCCATTGCCAAGGTTCAGCTCCAGCGCCTGGGCGAACGCCTGCACGCCATGGACATGCAGTTGGAAGTGTCGGATACGGCGGTGGCCGAGATTGCGCGGGCGGGCTTCGACCCGGTGTTCGGCGCGCGTCCCTTGAAGCGGGCCATCCAGCAGAAGATCGAGAACCCGATCTCGAAGCTGATCCTGGAAGGGCGCTTCGGGCCCAAGGACGTGGTACCGGTGGACGTGGAAGACGGCGAACTCGTGTTCACGCGCACCTTGCAGTAAGCCGCGGTAGAGGCAAAAACGGCAGCGCAAGCTGCCGTTTTTGTTGGACCAATGGTAAAAACCCGAATAAATCCCTAGTAATTTAATCAGGTATTCGTTATACTTGATTTAATTGATAGGGTATTACAGCTTGTAGCGAATTGGCAAGCATGTGCCCCAGTTAACTTAGAGGGGTTTCCGAATGCGATTAACGACCAAAGGGCGCTTTGCAGTCACAGCAATGATAGACCTCGCCTTGCGGCAGCATAGCGGGCCGGTCACCTTGTCATCCATCAGCCAGCGGCAAAACATCTCTTTGTCCTACCTTGAGCAGTTGTTCGGCAAATTGCGCCGCCATGAATTGGTTGACAGCATGCGCGGGCCCGGCGGCGGATATTCGTTGGCTAAACTGGCGCGCAACGTCACGGTCGCGGACATCATCTTCGCCGTGGACGAGCCGCTGGACGCCACGGACTGTGGCGGCAAGCAGGATTGCTCGCGCGGCACGGATGGCAAAGTGGGAAAATGCATGACGCACGAACTCTGGAGCACGCTCAACCATAAAATGGTGGAGTACCTGGATTCGGTGTCCTTGCAAGACCTGGTGGATCAGCAGCGCATGCGCGATCTGCAGGCGTCAACCACCGCGCGCAGCGTGGTCCATGATCGCCGGAGCGCGGCTCAGGAAGCCGTGTCGGCGTTCAGCTTGAACGGATAAATTTGATTGGGCTTGCGCCACCGGCGGAAGTCAGGAAATTCTCAAGACAGCGGCGCAGCGCCGTTGCTGAGTGTGGAGAAAAAAATGGCCTACAGCAACAAAGTTATTGATCACTATGAAAACCCGCGCAACGTCGGTTCGTTCGAGAAGGGCGATGAGTCCGTGGGAACGGGCATGGTCGGCGCCCCCGCCTGTGGCGACGTCATGAAGCTGCAAATCAAGGTCAATGATTCCGGCATCATTGAAGATGCGCGGTTCAAGACCTATGGCTGCGGTTCCGCCATTGCCTCCAGCTCCCTGATCACCGAGTGGGTGAAGGGCAAGTCCCTGGATGAGGCGCTCGAAATCCGCAACACGCACATTGCCGAGGAGCTGGCCTTGCCGCCGGTCAAGATCCACTGTTCGATTCTGGCTGAAGACGCCATCAAGGCGGCTGTCAGCGACTATCGCACCAAACGCGAAATCAACTGATCGGGGGTGTTATGTCGGTTACTCTCACCGAACGGGCTTCCCGTCATATTCAACGCTACCTCGAGCGTCGCGGCAAGGGCCTCGGCCTGCGCCTGGGTGTGAGAACCACCGGCTGTTCCGGTTTGTCCTATACGCTTGAGTATGTTGACGATCCGCTGCCGGAAGACGCTTCCTTCGAATCCGAAGGCGTCAAGATCTTCGTTGACCCGAAGAGCTTGCCGTACCTGAGCGGAACCGAGCTGGACTTCGTGCGCGAAGGGCTGAACGAAGGTTTCAAATTCAGTAACCCGGACGAAAAGGCCAGCTGCGGTTGCGGTGAATCCTTTACTGTCTGATGGCTGAGCGTCCCGATTACTTTGCCCTGCTGGGCGTGGAGCCGCGTTTTCGGCAGAATCGTGCCGAGCTTGACGAGGCCTGGCGCCGTGTCCAGGCCGCCGTCCATCCCGATCGCTATGCTGCCGGTTCGCCACAAGAAAAACGGGTTGCGATGCAGTGGGCGTCGGAAGCCAATGAAGCGTACCGCACCCTGAAGCGGCCCTTGTCGCGCGCCCGCTATTTGATCGAGCAGGCGGGCGTGGATCTGCAGGTGGAAACCAATACGGCCATGGCGCCGACGTTTCTGATGCAGCAAATGGAGTGGCGCGAAGCGCTGGCCGAAGCGCGGGCTGAGTCGGATCAGCAGGCGCTGCTGTCCTTGAGACAGGATTTGCTGGATGAGAAACGTGCCTGTGAGCAGCGGGCCGGACACCTGCTGGATGAGCTGAAGCAGCCCGCGCAAGCGGCGGCCGCGGTCCGGGAATGGATGTTCATAGAAAAATTCTCCGATGAGGTGGAAGCTTCGCTCGATCATCTCGTCGGCATTTAAGAGAAACAACACGCATGGCACTATTGCAAATCGCCGAGCCAGGCATGGCGGAGGCGCCTCATCAACGACGATTGGCGGTCGGGATCGACCTCGGCACGACCAACTCGCTCGTGGCGGCCGTCCGCAGTGGTGATGCCCAGGTTTTGCTGGATGAAGAAGGCAGGGCGCTGCTGCCCTCCGCCGTTCAGTATCTGCCGGACGGCAATGTCCGTATCGGTCATGCCGCGCTGCAGCAACAGTCGTTCGACCCCCTCAATACCGTGGTGTCGGTCAAGCGTTTCATGGGGCGCGGGCTGGATGACGTCCAACGCCTGAACGTGCCGTACGACTTCGTCGATGCGCCGGGCATGGTCAAGCTCCGCACTGTGCAGGGGGACAAAACCCCGGTTGAGGTCTCTGCCCAAATCCTGGCCAAGCTGCGCCAGCGGGCCGAAGATGCGCTGGTTGATGACCTGGTGGGCGCGGTCATCACCGTGCCGGCCTATTTTGACGATGCACAGCGGCAGGCCACCAAGGATGCGGCCCGGTTGGCGGGCATCAATGTGCTGCGCCTGCTCAATGAGCCCACGGCGGCGGCCATTGCCTACGGCCTGGACAATGCGGCCGAAGGCATTTACGCCGTGTATGACCTGGGTGGCGGCACCTTTGATATTTCCATCCTGCGCCTGTCCAAAGGCGTGTTTGAAGTCATTTCCACCGGCGGCGACACCGCGCTCGGCGGTGATGACTTTGATGCCGCCATCGTCAAGATGTGGGTCCACGATCACAAGCTGACCGGCCTGGCCGCCGAAGACGAGCGGGCCTTGCTGGTGACGGCGCGCCAGATGCGCGAAACTCTGACCACCGAGGAACGGGCCGAACAGAATCTGACCTTGTCCACCGCCCATACGCTGGTGTTGACGCTGTCGCATGAACAGTTCGAAGCGCTTGCCACGCCGTTGATTGCCCGGACCCTGGTCAGTGCGCGCCGCGCCCTGCGTGACGCGGACCTGAGCGAGCAGGACATCAAGGGGGTGGTGATGGTGGGCGGGGCAACCCGGATGCCGGTCGTGCGCCAGCAGGTGGGTGCGTTTTTCTCGCAAGAACCATTGACCAATCTGGACCCGGACCAAGTGGTGGCGCTGGGCGCCGCGATGCAGGCCAATCTGCTGGCGGGCAACCGCACGGCCTCCGATGACTGGCTGCTGCTGGACGTGCTGCCGCTGTCGTTGGGACTGGAAACCATGGGCGGTCTGGTGGAGCGTGTCATCAGCCGCAACAGCACGATTCCGGTCGCGCGCGCGCAGGATTTCACCACGTTCAAAGATGGGCAGACCGCGATGGCGATCCACGTCGTGCAGGGCGAGCGGGAGCTGGTGTCCGATTGCCGTTCGCTTGCCCGTTTTGAGCTGCGCGGCATTCCGCCGATGGTGGCGGGCGCGGCGCGCATCCGCGTGACCTTCCAGGTGGATGCCGACGGCCTGCTGAGCGTGTCGGCCCGTGAAGATACCTCCGGCGTTGAGGCCTCAATCACGGTCAAGCCTTCCTACGGTTTGTCCGATGAGGAGGTGGCGGCAATGCTGACGGCAGGCATGGAAAGCGCCGAGGCGGACATGCGGGCGCGCGCGCTGCGCGAGCAGCAGGTCGAGGCCAGGCGCCTGGTCGAGTCGGTGCGTGCCGCGCTGGAGCAAGATGCGGACCTGCTGTCTGACGCGGAGCGCCAGGCCATTGATGAAGCCTTGGTGGCCACGGCGCAGGCTGAACAGCTTGATGACGCGGACACGGTCAAGGCGCTGACTGAGCGGCTTTCCGCGGCAACCGATGATTTCGCCGCCAAACGGATGGATCGAAGCATTCGCAAGGCCCTGTCCGGCCGCAGCCTGGATGACGTGGTTTCCAAATAACTCCTGACCGGGGCCTGATCGGCCCCGTTTGAACACAAAGAAAGCAATGACAAAGTTGACGGTTCTACCCCATCACGAATTGTGCCCGGAAGGTGTCGTGATTGAGGATGCCCCGGAAGGGGAAAACATTTGCCGCGTTCTGTTGAACAACGGCATCAAGATTGAACATGCCTGCGAACTTTCCTGTGCCTGCACGACTTGCCACGTGATCGTCAAGGAAGGCTTCGACTCGCTGGATGAAGCCAGCGATTCGGAAGAGGACATGCTGGACAAGGCCTGGGGGCTGAGCTCAAACTCCCGTTTGTCCTGCCAGGCCGTCATCCAGGACGTGGACCTGGTGGTTGAAATCCCGCGCTATACGATCAACCACGCAAAAGAAAATCACTAAACGGGCGCTTATTCGCGCACGCGGTGCTAGGAAACGCCAGCCCTCAGGCTGGCGTTTCGCATTCGCTGACGTTTTTCACAGCGGAAGGTCGTCGTTGCGGAACCAGCCGGTCAGCGACCAGCGGGTGGTCTGGCAAGGCAGGACGGCATGCAGGACGGTGTCGCTGCGGAACAGGGCCAGCCGACCCATCAGTGGCGCAATGCGCTGGATTTCCGTGTTCGGATTGGCCGGGTCATAAATGCACAGTTCGCCGCCATGACCCGGCTGCCAGTCGGGATTCAAATACAGTACCAGGGACAGCTTGCGAAAGCCGGTGTTCTTGTGTTGGTCAATATGTTGCGCGTAGCCCGCGCCCGGCGCATAACGGGCGAAATGGCATTCCTGGCGGCGCAAGCCCAGAAAGAAATACTGATTCAGGGTCTGGCGCAGCAGGTCGGCCCACGCTAGAAAATCGGCCGAGGCGGTGTGAGGCATTCGCTCCCGGATCCAGCAGATGTTGTCGCCGCGAATGGCCGGATTGTGCTGCTGGGAGGTCGAGCGGCCGATGGTCGCTTCGTGAAACTGGCCTTGACGCCAGCGTTGTCTGCCTTCGGCAAGTAATCGATGTGCCAGTCCGACTGGAATGATGTCGTCTGACGTGCTCCAGCCATGGTGTTCCAGATCATTGAGCAGCCGGTCAGAAATGAGCATGGCGGCTGGACCCGGAAAGAAGGGCGATTACAGCGAGGCGGATCAAGATCTCCGGTTGGCGGTGAAGAAAAGCTGGCAGATTCTATCGGAAAAACGCAAGGCGGGAAATAGGGGACCACCGTCGGGACGGTTAGCAAATCCGGCGTACAATACTTCTTCGCATTTCCCTCAATGGGTTCCCTAACCCCATTCATCAAAAAGGTCCTCATGACTCCAATCTCCGTCCCGCGTTCGCGGGTCTCGTTCTATCTCGCCTTGTTGGTGGCCTTTCACGTCATCATCATCATTTCCAGCAACTACCTGGTGCAGCTGCCGATCAATCTGTTCGGCTTTCACAGCACGTGGGGCGCGTTCAGCTTTCCGTTCATTTTTCTGGCCACGGACCTGACGGTGCGCCTGATCGGCAAGCAGGATGCGCGCCGTGTGATTGCGCGGGCAATGCTCCCCGCGCTGGTGGCTTCCTATGTCATTTCTTCCTTATTCCATGAAGGGCGCTTCAACGGCTTTGAAACGCTGAGCGAATTCAACAGTTTCGTGTTCCGTATTGCCTTTGCCAGCTTTGCCGCCTATGTCTTGGGCCAGTTGCTGGACGTGCAGGTGTTTGACCGCATGCGCCGCAACTATGTGCAGTGGTGGATTGCCCCGGCGGCTTCCTCCGTTTTTGGTCAGGCGCTGGATACCGCGGCCTTCTTCAGCGTGGCTTTCTGGCGCAGCAGCAACCCCTTCATGGCGGCGAACTGGGTGGAAATTGCGGTGGTTGACTACGTCATCAAGCTGGCCGTCAGCCTGCTGCTGTTCGTGCCGATGTACGGCGTGGCGCTCAGCGCCATCACGCGTTTCATGAAGCGCCAAGATAACCGACTGGCCAAAGCATGAGCGTGTGGTTTCAGGCGCGCCGCCGCGCGCTGGTGCTGTTGTCAGGCGGGCAGGATTCCGCCACTTGCCTGGCCTGGGCGCTGGACCGCTATGGCCATGTTGAAACCCTGGGTTTTGATTATGGCCAGCGCCATCGAGCGGAACTGGAGTGTCGGCTCACCGTGCGCCAGCGCATGGCGGCCTTGAAGGATGAATGGGCGGTGCGTCTTGGCGAGGATCATCTGCTGGACGTGAATGTGCTCGGGCAGTTGGGCGCGTCAGCCATGACGGACGAGGTTGCCATTGCCATGCAGGCCGATGGTCTGCCGAATACCTTTGTGCCGGGCCGCAATCTGCTGTTCTTCACGTTGGCCGCCGCGCTGGCCTATCGGCGCGGACTGGACGTGCTGGTGGGCGGCATGTCCGAGACGGATTATTCCGGCTACCCGGATTGCCGCGACAACACGCTGAAAGCCTTGCAGGTGGCGCTGAGTCTGGGCGTGGATCGGACGCTGACGCTGGAAACGCCGCTGATGTGGCTGAACAAGGCGGACACCTGGGAATTGGCCCGGCAATTGGGCGGCGAGGCCCTGGTGGAAGTCATGCAGCATGACACGCACACTTGCTACGTCAACCAGCGCGAGGTCCTGCATGACTGGGGCTATGGCTGCGGTGACTGCCCGGCCTGCCAGTTGCGCGAAGAAGGCCATCGGCAATGGGTGGCGCGGCGGGCAGGATAGTCGGCGTCGTGGAATCAAAAAGCCCCTTGCAACGTGGCAAGGGGCTTTTCTTTGCCGTGATCTAGACCATGCGCCAAGCGCAACGCTCGCCGTTTACGGCGAGATCAAGCGAGGCCGTGTTTTTTTCCGGTCAGTCTTCGCGGCGCAGATGCGGGAACAGGATCACGTCGCGGATCGATGCGCTGTCCGTCAGCAGCATGACCAGGCGGTCGATGCCGATGCCGCAGCCGCCGGTCGGGGGCATGCCGTATTCCAGCGCGCGGATGTAGTCGGCGTCGAAGAACATGGCTTCCTCGTCGCCGGCGTCTTTCGCGGCCACCTGATCGCGGAAGCGGTCAGCCTGGTCTTCCGGGTCGTTCAGCTCGGAGAAGCCGTTGGCAATTTCACGGCCCACCATGAACAGCTCGAAGCGTTCGGTGATGCCGGGACGGGTGTCGGACCCGCGCGCCAGCGGCGAGACTTCAACCGGGTAGTCGATGATGAAGGTCGGGTTCCACAGCTTGCTTTCCGCCACTTCCTCGAACAGGGCCAGTTGCAGCGCACCCAGCCCGGCGCGCGCCAGCGGCGGCGCATCCACTTGGCTGCCGACGAATTTGCGCAGTTCCTGGCGCAGGAAGGCCTCGCTGTTCAATTGCTCGTCGGTGTAGCCGGGGGCGTGCTTGTGAATGGCCTGCGCAATGCTCAGGCGGTCAAACGGCTGGGACAGGTCGAGCTCGCGCCCCTGGTAGGTGATGGCGGCCGAGCCGGTGGCGTTGATGGCGGCTTCACGGATCAATTGTTCCGTGAAGTCCATCAGCCACTGGTAGTTGGTGTAGGCCGCATAGAACTCCATCATCGTGAACTCAGGGTTGTGACGCGGGCTGACGCCTTCATTGCGGAAGCTGCGGTTCAGTTCGAACACGCGCTCGAAGCCGCCCACGATCAGGCGCTTCAAATAGAGTTCCGGCGCAATGCGCAGGAACATTTCCATGTCCAGCGCATTGTGGTGCGTGACGAAGGGCTTGGCCGACGCGCCGCCCGGGATCGGGTGCAGCATCGGGGTTTCAACTTCCAGAAAACCGGCTTCGCCCATGTATTGGCGCACCGAAGCCAAGACCTTGCTGCGCGCCAGGAAGGTCTGGCGGGTTTCTTCGGTCATGATCAGGTCGACGTAGCGCTGGCGATAGCGCAGTTCCTGGTCGGCAATGCCGTGAAACTTGTCCGGCAGCGGACGCAGGGACTTGGTCAGCAGGCGCAGCTCGGTGACGTCGATGGACAGCTCGCCCTTATTGGTTTTGAAGACCTTGCCGCGAGCGCCGACAATATCCCCCATGTCCCAGTGCTTGAAGGCTTCGTAGAGCGCTTCACCGAGGTTTTCCTTGCTCAGATAGAGCTGGATGCGGCCCGTGGCGTCTTGCAGGGTGACAAAACTGGCTTTGCCCATGACGCGTTTGAGCATGATGCGGCCCGCCACACAGGCTTGCTGGCCCTGGCTTTCAAGCTCCGCCTTGTCAAAGGCGTCAAAGCGCTCATGCAGGACGTGGGCGCGGTCGTCGGGGATGAAGTCGTTCGGGAAGGCCGGACCGGCTTCACGCAGGCGCGCCAGCTTGGCGCGGCGCTCCGCGATGATCTGGTTTTCATCCTGAGGGAGCTCAGGAGACTGGGGGGGCCGATTGCTCATGGTCATAAATCTTGGGAGAGGTACGAAAAGCGCCGCATGCCGGATGCGGCGCCGCGTCGGGGATTACACACCCTGTTTCAGGCTGGCCTCGATGAAGGGGTCCAGATCGCCATCCAGCACTTTCTGCGTATTGGAAATTTCCACGCCGGTGCGCAGATCCTTGATCCGGCTCTGATCCAGCACATAGGAGCGGATCTGGTGACCCCAACCCACGTCGGTCTTGGAGTCTTCCAGTTGCTGCTGCTGATCAAGGCGCTTACGCATTTCAAGTTCATACAGACGGGATTTCATCATCTGCATGGCTTCGGCCCGGTTCCGGTGTTGGGAACGGTCATTTTGGCACTGCACCACGATGCCGGTCGGGATGTGGGTGATGCGGATGGCCGAATCGGTCTTGTTGACGTGCTGGCCGCCGGCGCCGGAGGCGCGGAAGGTGTCAACGCGCAGGTCCGCCGGGTTGACCTCGATCTCAAAGGAGTCGTCAATTTCCGGATAGACGAACACGCTGGCAAACGAGGTGTGGCGGCCGCCGGAGGAGTCGAACGGGCTCTTCCGGACCAGGCGGTGCACGCCAGTTTCCGTGCGAAGAAAACCGAATGCGTATTCGCCTTCGATCTTGATCGTGGCGGACTTGATGCCGGCCACGTCGCCTTCGGACTCTTCCAGGACTTCCGCCTTGAAATCCTTGTTTTCCGCGTAGCGCAGATACTGGCGCAGCAGGATCGAAGCCCAGTCCTGGGCCTCGGTGCCGCCCGCGCCGGCCTGGATGTCAACAAAGCAGTTGAGCGGATCGGCGGGGTTCGAGAACATGCGGCGGAACTCCAGGCCCGCCACTTTTTCCTCGATCCGCGCCACGTCCTCGGCAATCGCGTTCAGCGTGGCGTCGTCATCTTCGTCGGCCGCCATCTCGAACAAATCCAGCGAGTCCTGCAGACCGGCGCTGATCTCGTTGATGGTCAGGACGATGTTTTCGAGTGCTTTTTTCTCGCGGCCCAACTCTTGGGCGTGCTTTGGATCATTCCAGACGTCAGGGCTTTCCAGCTCGGCATTGACGACTTGCAGGCGTTCCTCTTTGACATCGTAGTCAAAGATACCTCCGAAGATCGAGGTTGCGGTCGCGAAGGTCTTCAAGGTGGCCTTCGAGTTGATTGCGGCGTTCTGCTTCCATGACAAAATCCAGCGGAAAAAAGGAAATAACTTTTTATTTTAACGCAAGCTGAGGCTTAAACCGCCGGTTTGGCATATTCCACCAGCAGTTGGACCGAACTTTGCCCATTCCATTGATTGACATCGAGCCGATAGACCAGCTCGATCCATTCGGGCACGGCCTCCGCATGGCCGAACCAGATCGCGTCAAAGCCGCTGCCATCGCGCTCCAGCGCCAGTTTCAGGTGGCGCTCCTTCAGTACGCGTTGATGCAGGACTCGGAAACGGTCGCAAAACAGCGGCGGGGGAAAGCCCGCGCCCCACACCTGTTGCTCCAGCAGCAGCGCCGCCTGCACGGTGGCGTAGTCCAGGTCCAGGGAGCCGTCGGTTTCCAGCTGCGGCTCGAAGCGCTGTTTGCCGGTCAGCATCTGGACGGCCTGATCGAAGGCGGGCGCGAACTGGGGCCAGTCCTCGGCCCGCAAGCTCAGGCCCGCCGCCATGGCATGGCCGCCGAACTTGGTGATCAGGCCGGGTTTGAGTTTGGTGACGAGATCCAGCGCATCGCGCAAGTGGACGTCGGGCACCGAGCGGCCCGAGCCTTTGAGTTCGCCGTCGTTGGCCGCGGCAAATGCCAGCGTGGGACGCCAGAAGCGCTCTTTCAGGCGCGAGGCGACCAGGCCGATCACGCCTTGGTGCCAGCCTTCATTGAAGACGCACAAACTGGCGGTGTAGGAGGGCGCTTCCAGATCCAGTTCGCTCATCGCCTGGTCTTCCATCGTGAGCTGGATGTCGCGCCGTTCCCGGTTGATGGCATCGAGCTGGCGGGCCAGCGCCAGGGCTTCGTCCTCATCTTCCGTCAGTAGACATTGGATGCCGAGGCGCATATCGCTCAAGCGTCCCGCCGCGTTGATGCGCGGTCCGATCTTGAAGCCGAGGTCCGTGGCGCTGGCGTCGCGCAGCGCTCGGCCGCTGACTTCGAACAGTGCGCGGATGCCCGGCTGGACTTGTCCGCGGCGAATCCGCTCCAGTCCTTGCGCCACCAGCAGGCGGTTATTGCCGTCGAGCTTGACCACGTCGGCCACCGTGCCCAGCGCCAGCAGGTCGGATAAAGCATGCAGCGGCGGGCCGTCTTCGGGCCGCAGCACGCCGCGCCGCCTCAGTTCGGCGCGCAAGGCCAGCAAGACATAGAAGATGACGCCCACGCCGGCCAGGTTCTTCGACGGAAAACCGCAATTGGGCTGGTTCGGGTTGACGATGGCCAGGGCGTCGGGCAGCTCGGCGCCGGGCAGGTGGTGGTCCGTCACGATCACGTCCAGGCCATGCGCCTTGGCCGCCGCCACACCGTCAATGCTGGCGATGCCGTTGTCAACAGTGATCAGCAGGTCGGGCTTGCCCGCCGGATGTTGGCACGCCAGCTCGACCACGGCGGGAGACAGACCATAGCCGGTCTCGAAGCGGTTCGGCACCAGAAAATCAACCTGGGCACCCATCGCGCGCAATCCGCGCAGCGCCACGGCGCAAGCGGTTGCGCCGTCGCAATCGTAATCGGCAATCACCAGCATCCGCGCGCCGTTCCGGATGGCGTCGGCCAGGTGAATGGCGGCTTGTTCCGCTTGCGTCAGGGCATTGGGCGGCATCAGGTATTTCCATGCCGATTGCAGCTCATCGGGGTGCATGATGCCGCGCGCGGCCCACAAGCGGGCGAGCAGCGGATGAATGCCGTGGTTTTGCAGGGTTTGTTGCGCGTTTGCGTGAACAGGACGGTTTACGATGCGGGGTTCCACCAAGACTTCCAATTCTTATGAGGTTGAGGCAGCCAGCGCAGCCACCAGGGGCGCGGCACCAGGTCCAGGGTCAAGATACGGTCGGCGGCGGGCAGGACCAGTCGCAGATGATGGAGGCGGCCCTGCTTCAAGGCCTGGCTGATGGCGGGCAGGCGGGCTTCCAGCGCGGCCAGGGCGTCCAGCCAGCGATCCCACTCGCCGCTGCGCGCGGGTTCGATGAAGTCATCAATCACCCAGCGCGGATGGCCGGGCAAATAGTCCGGCCAGTTGCCGACCGTTGGGAGGGGCGGTTCGGTGCGCGCCGCCAACGTTTGCAGCCAGTCCATCCGGGTGAGCAAGGCGTTCGGGCGGGGCGATTGCCACACCGGCGTCCATGGCGGCGCGCCGCCGTAGAGCCAGAGGGCGTTGATCGGCGCCAGCCCGGCTTGTTCGCGGGCGGCGTTGACCGGATGCGCATGCCAGGTCATCTGGATTTCATTGCTGACCCGCCGCCAAGCGCGTGCGCCAGGCTCTTTCGGCCACCAATGATCCAGTTCCTGTCCGACCACCGCGTCCAGCGCGGCGGGATGCAAGGCCCAGTCCGGCGGCAGTTCGGCCTGCCAGCGCGTGGCGGAGAGCGGGGTGACCGCGACCCCCGCCTGCTGCAGCAAGGGGCGCGCCGCTTCCAGCAGCGCCTCGCCGTCGGGCTCGCCGAGCGCCAGGGCGCCCGGGTCCGTCATGACCAAGCCGTCGCGCCCGACCTGCACGTGCGCCAGATCGATGATCCAGCAAGGGTGATCGGCACGCGGCTGGCCCAACAGGGGGCCGATGCCCTGGCCCGCCCGCAGCGCTCGCTCGGGAAAGCCCGCTTGCCGCAGCCACCACACCGTATGGCAGTCAGCACCCGCCGCGTCAACGTCAAAGGGGTCGATTAGGACTTGTGCGGTTGCAAACCATTTCAAAATCGTGGCCTGGGGCGGCAGCTTCTGCTCAAGCGCCTGCGCCAGCGAGGCCGCCACCCGGAAATCGGGCAGGAAGCCAGGGATGATCAAGGTGAGCGAGGAGTTTTTTGCCACGGGGAAGGACCTGTTCGCGGTTGACGCGCAAGAAAAACGATCCTCATTGTAAGCCGCGGTCCCTACACCAACCATCGGTCCTTCTGCCATAATGCGAGGGTGCTGAAAATACCTTATGAATGCTGGGTCGGGTGGCGTTATACGCGGGCCGGCCGCGGGCGGGGCAGAGACCGCTTCATTTCGTTCATCGCAGCCAGTTCCATGATAGGCATTGCGCTCGGGGTGGCTGCCCTGATCGTCGTACTGTCCGTCATGAACGGCTTCCAGAAGGAAGTCCGCGATCGAATGTTGTCGGTGCTGCCCCATATTGAAATCTTTGCCGCCTCCGGCGATCGAGGAGCCGCGCTTCGCGACTGGCAACGTCTGACTCAACTCGCGCAACAGAACAAAGCCGTGCTGGCGGGCGCACCCTATGTCTCGGCGCAGGCCATGCTGGCGCGCGACCAGGTCTTGCGCGGCGCTCAAGTCCGTGGCATTGATCCGGCGGCGGAGGCCGCCATTTCCGAGGTGGGCAGGCAAGTCCGGCGCGGCTCGATCGAGTCGCTGACCTCGGGCAGCTACCACATCGTGCTCGGGTTTGCGCTGGCGCAGAACTTGGGGGTGGGCTTGAATGACCCGGTATTGATGATGGCGCCGCAAGGCTCGGTCAGTCCGGCCGGGTTCACGCCGCGCATGCGCCAGTTCACTGTCAGCGGGATTTTCGAGTCCGGCCATTTCGAATATGACTCCAGCATGGTGTTCGTCCACGTTGATGACGCCGCGCGTGTCTTCCGCGAATCGGGGCAAGGCGGCGTGCGCCTGCGCATCCAGGACATGCAGCAAGCCCCGCAAGTGGCGCGGCAACTGGCGGACAGCCTGCCGCCCGGCCTGGTGGTCAGCGACTGGTCACAGAACAACCGGACCTGGTTTGCCGCGGTGCAGACGGAAAAACGCATGATGTTCCTGATCCTGGTGCTGATCATTGCGGTGGCGGCCTTCAACCTGCTGTCTTCGCTGGTGATGGCCGTCAATGACAAGCAGTCCGACATCGCCATTCTGCGCTCGCTGGGGGCCACGCCGAGGGAAATCGCGCGGATCTTCGTCGTGCAAGGCGGGCTGATCGGCGTCATCGGTACCTTGCTGGGGGTGGGCGGCGGCATGCTGATCGCCTACAACATCGATGTCATCGTGCCTGCCATCGAGCGCGCGCTCGGCTTCCAGTTTCTGCCGAAGGACATTTATTTGATTTCGCAGCTGCCGTCCGATCCGCGCCGCGCGGACATCCTCATCATCGGGATGACCTCGCTGGTGCTGTCCTTCCTGGCCACGCTCTACCCGAGCTGGCGGGCATCCCGCCTGCAACCCGCGGAGGTGCTGCGCCATGATTGAATCGTCACTGCCCATCGTGCTCGAAGGCAAGGGGCTGAGCAAGTCCTACACGGAAGCCAAGACGGAAGTCCGGGTGTTGAACCAGGTGGATTTGCAGATTCGGCGCGGGGAAATCGTCGCGCTGATTGGCGCCTCGGGTTCGGGCAAGAGCACCTTGCTGCATTTGCTGGGCCTGCTGGACCAGGCGTCAGCGGGCGAAGTTCTGGTGGCGGGGCGCCCTTGCCAGCATCTGGATGAGCGGACGCGCAGCCGCATTCGCAATGAGCATCTCGGCTTCGTCTATCAGTTCCATCATCTGTTGCCGGAGTTCAGCGCATTGGAAAACGTTGCCATGCCGCTGATCATTCGGCGCCAGCCGCGCGCCGACGCTTTGCGGCAGGCCACCGTCATGCTGGAAAGAGTGGGGTTGCAGCACCGATTGAAGCACCATCCCGGCCAGCTCTCCGGCGGTGAACGGCAGCGTGTGGCGCTGGCGCGGGCGCTGGTCACCAATCCGTCCTGCGTGTTGGCGGACGAGCCAACCGGCAACCTCGATCAGCACACTGCCCAAGAGGTGTTCGATCTCCTGCGCAAGCTGAATCAGGAGCTGGGCATGGCCTTTCTGATCGTCACGCATGATACGGAGCTGGCGGCCAAAACGGATCGGCAATTGCGCATGGTGGGGGGAAGTCTGGTCTAGGAGCGTGGGTTTGAGGAGGTTTTCATGCTGTTTGACACCCACTGTCATCTGGATGCCGCTGAACTGGAACACGACCTTGATGCGGTCGTGGAACGGGCATTCAAGGCGGGCGTAAAAACAATCGTCATTCCCGCCATCCATCGGCGCAACTTCGGCGCCGTCAGAACCCTGGCCCACCGCTATGGGCTGACCTATGCGCTGGGCATCCATCCGCTGTTCGTCCAGCAGTCCGAAGACGATGACCTGACCGTCTTGGCCGAGGCGGTGCGCGAGTCCATGGCGGACCCCCAGTTCGTGGCGATCGGCGAGATCGGTCTGGACTTCTTCGTCAAGGCTATTGCCAGCGGCGCCGCGCGCGCCAAACAAGAGCACTTCTACCAGGCCCAACTGAAACTGGCGCGCGAACATGACTTGCCCGTGCTGCTGCACGTTCGGCGTTCCCAGGACATCCTGCTCAAATACCTGCGCCGCATCCCGACGGGGGGCGGCATTGCGCATGCGTTCAACGGTAGTGCGCAGCAGGCTGATTTGTTCGTCGAGCACGGCTTTGCGTTGGGAATGGGTGGCGAACTGACCTATGCCCGCTCCCGCAATATCCGTCGGCTGGCGCTGCGGCATTACCCGCAATCGGTGGTGCTGGAGACCGATGCGCCGGATATCCCGCCGAGTTGGCTGGGGGAGCCGCGCCGCAATGAACCCGCCGAAGCGGCGGGCGTTGCCCGGTGCCTGGCCGAGCTGGTAGAGGCGCCGGAGGAAGAGGTAGTCCAGTGTACCGGGGAGGTGGCGCTGCGGGTGCTGCCGCGCTTGAGGGAGTGGGTGGAGCGGACGTAGTCGGGTGGGTTTGTCCGAATGCGAATAAGGTGAAGCAAGTGCTACGCTTGCCGCGCTTCCCAGGCGCTTTCTTTCCCGCTCAAGCTCAGTCAAGCGGAAGGCCTGTGATTTCCATGCGAGGTTTTTGTATGCAACGGCGTATTCCTTCCCTTGTTTTGCTGTTTGGCTTGAGCGCCGCTGCGGTTAGCGTACACGCTGTGCCTGCCAATGTTGAGACGCTGGAGTCTCTTGGTGTCCAAGTTGCGCAGCTGGACGCCATTCTCCGTTTTTGCCACCGGGACCGTGCCGCCGTGACGTCCGCGTACCAGGCTTTGGTCAATACTGCTCAGGTCTCCGCTTCACAACAAGCCACCTTGAGCGCGGCTTATGAAAAGGCGCAGCAGTTGGAAACGGCGCGTATCACTGGCAATGCCAAGCAGCGTGGCCAGGCCGCCGGTGCTTGTTCGACCGAGCAGTTGCAACTGCTGGATGCGCAGGTGCCGACGGTGATCCAAGCCTTGCATGAGATACGCGCCGCTTGGCCTGGCAATGCGGTAACGGAGTCCGTTCCCGCGTCTGCGTCGCCCGCCGTTCCTGTGGCAACCCCCAAAACGCCGCCCAGCGTCTCACCCGCTGCGGAACAGGCCATGCGTCCTGGAAAGTACAGCTGCTATACCTTCGACGCCGGACAACTCAACTACGCCTACACCGATGTGCAGATAGAGGAAGGCGGACGCTACCGTGTCGGCAAGCAAACGGGCGCGTATCGGCTCAGTCAGGGACAAGTCACTTTCACCGGCCATTTGTCCAATGCGGTCGGACGCTATGCCGTGAAGCAGACCGGCGTGCCGCAATTGGATCTGGTGTTCAATGGCGATCCCCGAGCGTCAATGACGTGTCCGCGAGCGCGCTGAGCGGGCTCCAACGGGTTGCCGTTGCCTCTTGCCTACGTTGCTCGGCTTGAACGGCGGAAAGTCACGACCGGCCTAAATGCGGCACAGATCGGAGCAATACATGCTTACGTTGCTGGTTTGATTAAGCCAAGGTCAGCTCGAGCCGTTTGCCAAGGACGGCAAGGGCCGACTCCAGGCGGTCCATTCGCGTGGCATGACCGAGGTCCAGCAACCTATCAACTTGAGGGGGGTGGACGCCCAGCGAGCGGGCCAAGTCCGCTTTGCGGATACCTTGCAAAGCCATCTCGTTGGCAAGCAGCAGTTTTGCTGTGGCGGTGGTGTGCAACGTGACGGCCGGCCCGTCTGTGAAAAAAGGCGTTGGAAGCGGACGGCGCGCATCAACATACATCTGTAGGGCAGCCTCAAGACCTTCGGCAGCTTGCTTTGGCGCATCAGCTTCGGATTCCGCAACCGCCACGGCTTCTGGAACGTCGGGAAACTGAATCAGCAGCGTGTCATTGTCGTCGAGTGTCAGTGTGTAGTGGTAGGCGAGCATCGTTTTCCTCTCTTTACAGCGTGTTGATGCATACAGCGGTTGAAAAACCTGTGGGGTTGCTCTGGTTTACTTCAATCCCAGATCTTTCTTGATCTTGTTTACCAGCCCGGTTCCTATCTCTTTGCTGCCGTGGTCTGGGAAAATTGTCATTGGTCCCCCAAGATTGCTTTGTAGTGGCTGCTTCCGGCTTTGTGTGGGGTAAGAGTCACCCCTTGCCTAAGTAGCCACCGCCTGAATTCGCTGTATTTCATCACTCACTACCTTATTCATTGTAATCTTTTTTGTTTATAAAAAAAGCAAATTTGTTGTGTTTTGATGGAATGAACTGATGTGTCAAAGCGCCGCTGATCTTCGATGGGCGTGTGAGCGAATATAAGGCAGCTGCTAGAAGTAGGAGGCCAGTGATCAGGACAAAAGCCTCCCAACCTGACTAGCCCGCCGCCGTCCTCTTGCCTACGCTGTTCGGTTTGAACGGCGGAGAGTGCGGTGGTGTGGTTCGGCTTTGTGCTGGGGGTCTTGCTGTCTCATCTGCCCAGCGCGTTTCCGCCGGTTTTCGTCAGCGCGGGCGTGACGCTGTTGGGCGCTGGCGTCTGGCTGTTGTCTCGCCGTCCGGCTTGTCCGCGCCCGCGCTGGCAGCAGGCTTTTCTGCTGGCGGGCGTCGGGCTGGCTTATGGCTGCTGGCAGCATCAACAGCACCTTGATCAGCGGCTGTCCGAACCTTGGATGAAGCAGCCGATCGCCGCACAGCTCCAGGTGATCGGCTTGCCGCGCTTGCTTGACGAGCGGCAGCAGGTGGACGCGCTGCTGTCCGTTGAAGGCAGGCCTCGGATTCGCGTGTTGGCCTATTGGCCCGCCGGGCATCCGCGTCTTCAGGTGGGCGAACATTGGCAGGCCCAGGTCCGCCTGTCCTCACTGCGCGGGCTGGCCAATTTTCATGGTTTTGATGGCGAACGGCTGGCCTGGTCGCGCGGCTGGCAGGCCCGCGCTGACATTCGCGATCCCGCGCCGTTGGCTGCTGCACCCGGCGCGTGGTCCTGGGAGGCCATGGTGAATCGCTGGCGGGATCACTGGCGTCAGGCCATGTGGGCGCAGCTGGAAGGGAAAACATGGGCTGCGGTAGTCGTGGCGCTGGCGCTGGGCGACCAGGCGGGCGTGCGCCGTGAAGATTGGGATTTGTTCCAGCAAACTGGCATCACTCACCTGATTTCGATCAGCGGCATTCATGTGACGATGTTGGCCTTGATGGCGGCAGGCGCCGTGTCGTGGACGTGGCGGCGTTGCCGGTGGCGGGACGTGCGTCCGGCTGAAAAACTGCCAGCTCAATGGGTGGCTGCTGGCGTGGGGCTGGTGGTGGCCGCGCTGTATTGCATGCTGGCGGGCTGGGGTGTCCCCGCGCAACGCACTTGGCTGATGCTGGCCATCATGGTGGTTGGGCAATGGGGGCATCGCAGCCTTTCATTCTGGCAGCGATGGGTCATGGCTGCGGCGGCGATTGTGGCGCTGGATCCAGCCGCCGTGCTGGCGGTCGGCTTCTGGCTGTCGTTCGGCGCGGTGGCCTTGTTGCTGTGGAGTGGGGCGGGCCGATGGCGCAAGCCAGCCGCTGGCAAGCTGGGTCCGTGGCCCAGCCGACTTGGACAAGCGGCGTACTTCCAGCTTGCCGTGACGCTGGGCATGTTGCCGCTCGGCATTGTCTTCTTCAATCAGGTGTCGTGGATCTCACCGTTGGCCAACGCCGTGGCCATTCCCGTCATGACGTGGTTGATCACGCCGCTGAGCTTGTTGAGTCTGTGCCTGCTGATGGTGAATGCGCCCGAGGCCTGGGCGCAATACGGCTTGAGCCTGGCCAACGGGATTTGCGATGCGCAAATGCGTTTGCTTGCGCTGATGGCCCGGATGCCGGGCGCCAGCCAGGACTGGCCGCAGATGCATCCGCTAGCGGTCTTGCCCGCCTTACTGGGCGTCATCATCGCCTTGGCGCCGCGCGGCGGGATTCCGCGCCGCTGGGGACTTTGTTTGATGATGAGTCTACTGATTCCGGCATCCAACCGGCTCTCCGAGGGTGAATGGGAACTGGTGGCGCTGGACGTGGGGCAGGGCAGTGCGCTGGTCTTGCGCTATGAGGACGGCGTACTGGTATTTGATACCGGACCTGCCTCACGCAGCGGCTGGTCCGCCGGGCAGGGCGTCTTGCTGCCGCACTTCAAGGGCGAGGGCATCCGGCGTCTGAACTACCTGGTGGTGTCCCATGAAGATCAGGACCATGCTTCCGGTATCCCTGTGTTGTCCGATGCGTTGCCCATTGAGCGCGCCTACAGCTCCTTTCCCGTGCAAGGTCCGGACGGTCTTTGGCAGCTTTGCGAGGCGGGGCTGAGCTGGTCCGCAGGCGGGCTGCATTTTCGTTTTCTGCACCCGGATGCTGCGCAGCTGGCGCGCGTGGGGGAAAAAGGAGACAGTCCGAATGCGCGCAGCTGCGTGCTGGACGTCACGGGCAAGCATCATCGTTTGGTGTTGACTGGCGATATCGGACGGCAGCAGGAAGAAGCCTTGCTTGATGCGGGCATCGAGCCCGCCGATGTGGTCATTGCAGCGCATCATGGTTCGCGCTCGTCTTCCTCGGCGGCCTGGGTTCGGCGCATGCGGGCCCGCCTCGTGATTGTCCAGGCGGGCTACGGCAACCGTTACGGACATCCGCATCCTCTCGTGCTGGCGCGCTGGCAGGCCAGTGGCGCGCAGATCTACCGGACGGACTTGCACGGCGCGCTGCGCTTGCGTTCATCGTCGTCAGGCTTGGCCTTGACGGCCCGGCGGCAACAGCAATCCAGGTACTGGCGGGACAGAGAAGTGCCGCATTGATTTGTAAGTGCCCTTACCATATGATGACGCGATGACCAAGCCAAGCCCTGACCTCATTGCTGACTCTTCCCT
>Ga0172382_10004066_pt1 | contig 22664 bp, 24 predicted proteins | sample Leawel138RmetaG_FD_122245 | JGI IMG/M metagenome (GOLD analysis project Ga0172382, IMG submission 122245) | Leachate microbial communities from a municipal landfill in Southern Ontario, Canada - Leachate well 138R metaG | ecosystem: Engineered > Solid waste > Landfill > Unclassified | place... | reverse complement strand
TTTTGCAGGGGTGAAATTTATCGATGGCTTACCGGCTAACCTAACCCTGCCGGATGAACAACAGACCGCCGCCTGATCTATGTCAGAAAATGCTCATACACCAGATTTGACTATAGCTCCAAGAACTGTGGGGCATTTTCAGGATGATGTTTCAACACCGCTTCACGGTCGGAGTATTTCGCGATAGACTGCCCCACGCCATAATTTAACACCCTGAACCTGCCCATCCAATCATTCGGTGAACCCAGCCATGATGTTCCTGAAACGCCTGCCAACCGTACAAGAACCACGATTGTACATGGCGCTGGAACGCACGTATCTAGGTTACTTTAAGCTACTGTTTGTATCGATCGGAACAGGATTGGTTTCAGCCCGTCTTGCCGTACTGTTTTTGGCATTACATTACGCAAAACTGGGCCATTTTTTTACCGAGCTTTTCAATGTACTGACCTGGCCAGCCATTGCTCTGGTTTTTGTGGTAGGCTTGAATTTTATGTTTGATCTGCAACATATTGAAAAAGGACCCCCCGTGGCAGCAAAAGAGATTATTGATCCGCGTATTTATATGGCCGCCGAACGTACTTTTCTGGCATGGGTACGAACGGGTATCGGTCTGATTGCTTTTGGCTTTGTCATCGAAAAGTTCGATTTTTTTCTGGAACAGCTTTCTATCATGCTCCACACCAAGCTGGTTATGGGAGAAGGGTTCTCAGGAATGGGCATTATATTTATTGTCCTGGGAATCACCAACCTGATGATCGGTGGTATCAATTTCATTCGCACCGTCAAGAAGGTAGATGAAGGCTGCTACCATGTCCACAAATTCCTGTACGGTCTCTATGGCGTTATTTTATTTGGTATTACCGTCGCACTGGCGGTCATGATTATTCGGGTATCCCTGTAAAATCAGAAAAGCGGAATCAATGCATCCTGATAAGCCCAATAACAGGCATGAAAGGGGTATTTTTCGGATCCTTTGCGAGCATTACGCCATACCGGCAATCCGCTTTCTACCAGTAATTCCAGACAACTGCACACCCGCTGATCATAGGCAGAGGCCGAAATACCGGCATGCCCACCCCAGGCGATAATCACTCCCGAACTTGCCGCAAGCGTTGTTTTGATGACCTTGTCATTCTGCGGGCCGACTACATGCGCCGCACCCTTCGCAAGCAACGCTTTCCCCACTTCTTTACTGTCTGTACCCCTGAGCGCAAAAAGATTCAAAATGTGGACCCCCCCACTTTCTGGGAAATTGCGCCATACATATTCCGAGGCCGTGCGTACGGTTTTATCTGCGGAGAACTCACTGGCACTGGAAGGGTTTTTGAGAAAAACCGTCATCATAGCGCCTTTACGCTCACGAAATGGCAAGCTCAATCCATACCGCCAGGTACGGCACGGTGAAAAATCTGCCTGAATAGCTGCCATATCCACGGCTGGCGCATGTTGTACGGTTCGCCCGATTCTCAAGGTGCTGGAGGATAGGTTATTCGTCACGTTTTGGATTCCCGTAATCATTGCCTGTTAATCGTCAACCATATCAGCCGGTGGGGTCACCCGACCAGTCCTAGCCTTTTCCTGCCCATCGCTATCAAAGCCAGTGCATCCTCTGATCAGCAAAAGGACGACCTGACCGCCGCATAGCACTGCAACACTCCGTTGCAACGATTCAACATAATAAAATATATATTTAACAATTAGATAAAAAATTAAATTGTTGCAGTGATTTTTAGGGATTTTATAAAAACCATATTTTACATGCGCTTATTATTTGGCACAGTTTCTGCTAATAGACAGGCAAACACTTTGGGCGTTGCTTAAGCTCATCAAACCTGCAAGGAACCTGTCTATGAAAACAAACACCTGGCATTGTGCATTAGTTTGCGGCCCGCTCCTTTTGGGCATGGGTTTTGGTACGGCCCTGGCGGCCGCGCCGAGCCTCGTAACAGTGCAAGCGGCTCCCGGCATTGGTCCCGTACTGGGGGGTCGGGTCATCCCGGCGTTTACGGTCACCCTGCGTGCCCAGTTGCCTGGCCGGGTCAAATTTGTGGCGGGTGAAGCCGGAATGCCCATTGCACCGGGCCAGCCTTTGGTGGCTTTGGATGACGATCAGCTGCTTGCCCAGAAAGCCCAGGCCATTGCTGCTTATCAGGCCGATGAAGTCGCCCTGCACAACGGTTATTCCCAGTACGGATATCAGCTTTATAGTTATGATCCCCCCTCCTTCATGAACCCTTTTACCTGGATAGGCCAAGGCTTCAAGGCCATGATGGGCAACAGCCAGAATCCCTGGGCCACCTATCAATCCAATCTGGAAAACCGGAAAGCTACCGCCCTCAAGGCGCAAACCCAGCTGGAGGCTTCGGCCTGGAGAATCCGTCAGATTGAGGCGGAGATGAACAACTCGGTTTCCATCGCCCCCTTTCAGGGCGTAGTCCTCGCAAAAGAGGTTAATCCGGGGGATATTGTGCAGCCCGGTCAGCCGCTCATGGTGCTGGGCAGTGGTGGACCCAAGCAACTGCTGGTCAAGGTGCCGGAAAGTCTGGCGGGCAATCTGAACCCCGGGCAATCCCTGCCCGTCCATCTGGGCGATAACGCGGGCATGGTGAGTGGCAGGGTCGTTCATGTCGCCCCCCAGGCCAATCCCCAAACCCATACGGTGGCCGTCAAGGTCAGTCTGCCCCGCAATGCCGCCATTCGTGTCGGGGCGTACGCGACCATCAGTCTGCCCAGTTACGGCCGTTCTGCCCAGAATGAACCGGCCATTCCCCAGAGCGCCCTCATTCCCGGGACTTCTTTGCCCTCGGTGCTGGTGGATCATCAGGGGGTGACCGAAATGCATGTGCTGCGCCTGGGTGGACCCTTGCCGGATGGGCAGATTCAGGTGCTGGCCGGACTGCGCGTGGGTCAGATCATCGTCAATGATCCCCCCGCCGGAATCGGGTCCGGTTATCAGCTCCAGACCAGCGCGTCTTCCGGGGAGTAAGCGCCATGCATAACGGTTGCCAAACCCCTGAGCCGGAAATCCCGGAAACCAGACCCTCGCGCAGTCTGGGATTGGCAGGTTCTATCGCGAAGATTTTTGTCAGTTCGCCGCTGGCGCCCCTGCTCCTGATTGTGCTGCTCGCGGCGGGCATTCTCGGCCTGATTTCCACGCCCAGAGCTTCCAACCCGCAAATCTCCGTGCCCATGATTGATATTTTTGTGGGTTATCCGGGGCACTCCCCTGCCGAAGTATCGCGCATGGTCAGTGATCCTCTGGAACGCATGATGAGCGAGCTGCCCGGTGTGCGCCACGTGTATTCGGTGTCGAATCGCGGCGAATCCATGGTCACCGTGCGCTTTCAGGTGGGCAGACGGATGGGTCCCTCCCTGGTGGAGGTCTACAACAAACTCGCCGCCAACATGAACCGGATTCCGCCGGGAGCCACCCATCCTCTGGTCCGTGCCAAGGGCATCAACAGCGTCCCCTTCATGACCTTTACGCTCTGGTCCCGGGAGGTCGGTCCCGCCACCCTCAACGAAATTGCCCGCACCGCGTTGCAGCATCTCAAGCAGGTTCCCCAGACTGGGGAGAGTTTTATTGTCCACGGTCCTCAGGAAACACTGACCGTCGATATTCATCCGGGCCGCCTGGCCGCTTATGGCATCACCCCGCAGCAGGTCGCGCAAACGATCAAGGCTTCCAATGCCCAGACGGAAACCGGGCGGACCGATGTGCAAAACATGCAGATGCGCATTGTCACCGGACAGTTTCTGCGCACGCCGGCAGAAGTCCGCAATTTGGTGGTCGGGGTGTATGAAGGAGAACCGGTGTATCTGTTTCAGGTGGCGCAGGTCCGGCTCGGCCCCAGCGATCCCCACAGTCTGGTGACTTATTACCAGAAGGCTGGCAAAAATCAGCCCGAAGTGGATGGCGCTCCGGCGGTCACCATTGCCCTGGCCAAAATTGCCGGCAGCAACGGGGTGACGGTCGCCCGGGCACTCATCCAGAAAATGCACAGTCTGGAAGGAACGGTCATTCCCGGTAATGTGCATGTCAGCATCACCCGCGATAACGGCAAAAAAGCGAATGCCAAGGTCGATTCCCTGCTCTTCAAGCTTTTTGTCGCCACGGCAGCCGTCACCCTGCTGATTCTGCTGGCCCTGGGATGGCGGGCGGCCGCTGTCGTCGTCATCACCATCCCGCTGATTTTGCTGATTACCGTATTCTCGGCCTGGTTATTGGGAATTACCATCAATCGGGTCAGCCTGTTCGGGTTGATTTTCTCCATCGGTATTCTCGTCGACGACTCCATCGTGATTGTCGAGAACGTGTATCGCCGCTGGCTGCAGGAAGGGACGACGTCCACTGAAACCCTCATTGATGCCGTGCGCGAAGTGGGTAATCCCACCATTCTGGCGACTTTTACGGTCATTGCCGCCTTGCTGCCCATGGGTTTTGTGGGCGGGATGATGGGCCCTTACATGGCCCCCATTCCGGTACTGGGTTCTGTGGCCATGCTCTTCTCCCTGTTCACGGCCTTCGCTCTGGCCCCCTGGTTGATGCTGCGTTTCAAACCCAGCCTGAAAACCCTGGAACGTATGCATAAGGGCGAACACCGGCAGGCCACTTGGTTGCGCAAATTTTTCCGGAACACCCTGATTCCGCTGATTCGCCGCAAATTTTATGGTCGCCTGTTTCTGGGTGGCATTGTGGTCGCGTTTTTTGCCAGTCTGGCGCTGTTTCTGGTCGAGTGGGTGCCTTTCACCATGCTGCCCCATGGTAATTCCAGTGCCTTTAACGTCGTCATCAACATGCCGGCGGGTACCGCCATGCCGGTAACCGCCAATGTGACGGCCGAGGTGGTACAGAGCTTACAGGGGATGAAGGATGTCCGGGCGCTGCAAAGTTATGTGGGCACGCCGGAACCGTATGATTTCAATGGCATGGTGCGGCATTACTACCTGCGCAACCAGCCCTGGCAGGCCATGATTCATGTGCAGTTGCTGGATAAAGCCGAACGCAGCGCCTCCAGTTCCGAACTCGCCGTCGTCGCGCGGCGCCTGATTACGCCCATCGCGGCACAACACCAGGCCCATATTGTCGTCGTGCAAAGTCCACCGGGGCCACCGGTTTTGGCGCCGGTGGTGGCCGAAGTTTATGGCCCTTCTGCCGCCATCCGCGCTGCGGTCACCCGGCAGGTGACGGCCGAATTTGCCCGGGCCAAAAACCTCACCGAGGTGGATAACACCCTGGAAGCCCCCCATGACTACTGGCACTTTCATCTGAATGCCATCAAGGCGGGCATGGCCGGTGTGCGGCCCAGCGCCCTCAACGAAACCCTGGCGATGACCCTCGGTGGCTACAAGCTGGGTAACTTTACGCCCTATGGTCAGAATCTTGCGGTACCGGCCGTACTGCAGGCCCCTCTGGCCTTGCGCAGTAATGTCTATAGTCTGGCGGCACTTCCCGTACCCTCCGTCAGTTATGGCGCCGTCCCTCTTTATACGCTGGGGCATTTTGATCGCGAGAGAGCGGAACAACCCATCTACCAGCAGGATCTCAAACCCGTTGAATATGTGACGGCAGGCAGCAGGGGACGTCTGGACGCCCCGCTGTACGGCATGCTGGAAGTCGAAGATGCCCTGTCCGGTTATCTGACCCCCGATGGACACCCACTGGGCATCGACTGGATCAGCGTTCCTAGCGGTAATTATGCCACGATCAAGTGGGGCGGTGCCTGGACCGTGACCTACAAGACCTTCCGGGATATGGGCATTGCCTTTGCCGTAGCCATTGTCCTCATCTACATGCTGGTAGTCTGGGAATTCGGGAATTTTGTCATCCCCGCCATTATCATGGTGCCCATTCCCCTGACCCTGATCGGGATTTTACCCGGTCACTGGCTGTTTGGGGCGAGCTTTACGGCCACCTCCATGATCGGTTTCATTGCTCTGGCCGGCATCATCGTGCGCAATTCCATTCTGCTGGTGGATTACTCCCAGCAAAGAGTAGCCGAAGGCATGCCGGTCATGGATGCCCTGATTGAAGCGTGCGCGACCCGTACCCGGCCCATTGTGATTACGGCGCTGGCACTCATGCTCGGTTCCGCAGAAATCATCACCTCCCCGATTTTCCGGGGGATGGGCATTTCCCTGCTCTTCGGGGTCATGATTTCGACCATTCTTACCCTGCTGGTCATTCCTTTAGGCTGTGTCAGCGGTCGTGCTGCCTTCTGCCCGGCAGGGATGGATCTGGGTGACACGCAGCCGAACAATCCGCCCCCCTTCCCGTTTGCGCCCGCCAGCATGCAGGTCTCTCTGTCTCCCCGGGATAGTCTGGCGCGAAGCGATATTCAATCTGCAGCACTGGTTCAGGATACGCCACCCAAAGATGCTAGTCCCCTGACCATGACCCTGGAAATGATCGGACAGGATATTCGCGCCTTTTTCCGGGCCATTACCAAAATCCTGCTGGCTTTGCTCGGACAACTCTGGGCCTGGCTGATGAAGCGCCCGGCCGCCCACAACAAGCCTGAAGCGCCGGGTCCGCAGTCGCCTTCAGGGCCCGTGAGCCCCCCTCAGGGGCCGGATGGATCATCGCAAGGGCCAGTGAATCCTCACGCCTCAACTTCAGAAAGTACCAGCGAATCGGCCAAAAGTCCGGTCAGCGGGCAGAGCAATCCCGTCGCAACCAAAGCCGCTGAAACCACTGCGTCACCTTCACCCCGCGCCAAAGCGCGTGGCATTCATTTACGGTCATCCGGTTCCAAACCGAAAAAGGAGGATTAATCCCATGACAAGCCCAACAACCCTTTCCCCCCGTAGCCACAAGCGCCTGTTCTGGCTGGGGGTGGCGGTCTGTACGGCACTGGGCATGCAAGCCCAGGCCCTGGCGTCCGTGGACACGCCCTACTCCAGCCCATATTCGGGAATGCCGGGTCCTGACATGGCCAATAGCGCAACGTCTTCCGGCTGGTCGGAGACCCGTCCAGATCAAGCACTGCCAGCGCCAATGCCAGCAGACTCCACTTATGCCGAGTGGCATGGTTATGCTCCGCACCGTACATCCAGCTATCCCTACGAGACCACCGGCTGGCCTGCACCAACTGAAAATGCAGACAGCGCCTGGAACAGCGCAGAACAACAAGCCCCCAAGAGCACGCCACCCGCTCCAGGCTGGAGCAACCATGAAGCTGCCATGCCTACAGCCACATTCAACGAAGTAGCGGACTGGGTTCCCCCACCTCCGGGTCCCTACCCCAATGGGCCTGACGAAGGCGCCATAGATACTACGCCGCCAAGCTCTTCCCCGATGGCGATGGCGCCACAGGGATATGCCCCCCAGCAAGGATACGCACCCCAATATACCCCAGGACCAGCTTATGGTGGTCCGAATGCTGGCCCCATGGAGTCCATGCCCTACCGGGGCCCCAACATGCCCTGGCAAAACGCCCCCAGGCCCGGCTATGGCGCACCGGCCTACGGAAGACCAACTCCCTATGGGCCTAACCCTTATGCCCAGCCACCACAGTACGGCCCACAATATGGCGCATCCGGTAACCCCATGAATGGTCGTGCTTTTCCGAACGGGGCTTACCCGCAAGGGCCCAATGGTGAATCCCCTTATGGCCGTCCCAACTTTGGGCCCATGGGTCCCATGCCCTGGCAAAACGCGCCCAGACCCGGTTATGGTGCACCGGCTTTCGGACCATCACCTTACGGGCCTAATCCTTACGCCCGCCCGCCTCAATACGGCCCACAATATGCTGGGCCAGATTATGGGGCACCAGCCTACGGGCCATCACCCTATGGACCCCCTCCCGAAGCCCGGCCACCTCAGTCTTATGGCCCGCAGCCTGGTTATGGTTATCCATAAACGGAAATATCGGGATATAGATCCGCCTGAAAAAAGGAGAACGCAATGCAAAAAGCAAAATGGTTAAAGGTAGCCATTCTCTCTGCCGCAATGGGAACACTTTCCGTACCTGTTGCTGCTTATGCCTGGGGGCCCTGGGGAGGCGAAATGCCTTGGTCCGGCTGGCAAAACCGTATGCCCTGGAGCGGTTATTCCAATCCCTGGCAAGGGAATTCCGGACCATGGTCCGGTTATGGAGGTCCTTGGCACGGTAATAGTGGTCCCTGGAGTATGGGGAGTTTCCGTATGACTTTTCCCCATTGGGGTCCGATGAATTTCAATGGCAGTCCCTTTGGCGGCTACGGACGCCCCTGGTCCGGAGATGCGATGCCCTGGGGTGGTGGCGGTATGCCCTGGGGCGGGGGTGGCATGCCCTGGGGTGGTGGCGATATGCCCTGGGGTGGTGGCGGTATGCCTTGGGGTGGTGGAGGTATGCCCTGGAGTCCCATGTCCTCCATGAACCCCATGTCGCCAATGGGTCCCATGAGCCCCTGGAGTACCTGGTAACACCATAATTCCCAAGTTTGGGGAGTGACATTGCAGTGGCGCCAACTGCAAGGCTTGTGGCGCAAAATGATCAAGGAGCAGATGTGATGAATGCAAAACATTTTGGAAAAGTAGCCGCTTTGGCAGCAACACTCGGATGTGCAGGTTTACTGACAGCTTCGCCTGCTTTTGCCTGGGGATGGGCACCCTGGAATGACATGCCCTGGAGTGGTTACAGTAGCCCGTTTTCCGGCGACAGCGGCCCTTTCAGTGGTTATGGAGGCCCCTTTACGGGCAATAGTGGGCCCTGGGACATGGGCAGCATGAGTTTTAATGGACCGCACGGCGGCCCCATGCAATTCAGTAGTGGTCGCTGGGGTGGCTACAGCCAGCCATATAACGGGTATTACGGCGGTGGTTATGGTCGCGGAGCCTACAATGGTTACGGCTACCGGGATTCAGCCCCTGAAAATGCCTTTCCACCCGCAGAATCCGGATATCCTCAATACGGCAATTATAACAATGCCGATAATAATGCTTACAACGCTCCTTCAGCACCACCGCAATACGCTAACAACAGCCAGCAATATGCCCCGCCACCCGGACCCTACCGTCCCGGTTACGGATATCCATGATGGACGAAAATCCTGCGGGCTGCAGATGCACCGCGATGCCTGCAGGGTTCCAATATTGCCGTGAAATCAAAAATACAGGTGCCAAAAGAGGCCAACCATGAAACGAACTTTGGGTAGAATCATTGGGTTTATTATTCTGGTGATCATTGTGCTGGTAGTGATTGCTGCCATCCAGGATCCGCAACTCTGGCGTCATGACTGGCAGACGACACGGCAATATACGGTGCAAAAATGGCAGGCAATGCATCATTGGTGGGAAAAACAGGAAAGCAAACCCACTCCGGTAGCACATCCTGCAACAGTGCCGATCACAGCCACCGCACCAAAACTACAGCCGGGCGTGGCTGTGCAGCAAGCAACCCCGGTTACCCCGCACGTTAAAATCGTCTTTCCGAAAAACCTTACCGGGTCTCAGTATGCTCTGTTAATGGCTGCAAGACGGGCGTTTTGGGAACATGACGTGAAAGCCGCCATTGCCGATTATCAGGCATTAATCGATCAACTGCCTGAAGTACCGCAACTGTATGGCGAATTAGGCAACATTTATTACCAGACTGGTCATCCTTTATCTGCTGGCAAGGCCTATTCCGGTGCTGCCCGAACGTTAATTGCAACGCATCAATATCCTTCCGCCGCAGCATTATTACCCCTGATCAGTTCTCTGGACCCGAATCAGGCCACCATCATCCGCCAGGCACTGGCGCGTTAACCATAAGGAGTAATGAATTATGAGTGACATCCGAGAAGAACCGCAGTTACATTCCGAAGATGCCCCGACCAGCGGCACAGAATATGCCGCAGAAACAAAAGCCAACTTGCACGGCACAACGGAAACTACATATAGCGAGACTGCGCAAAGCCATCATGAAGCTGACCGGCCTGAAATCCATTCGGATGCGGACACAGCTGCAGCGGCAGCAGCTGCCGCCGCTGCAGCAGCCGCTGCGGCGTCAAGTTCCAGTTATAGCAGTTACGCTCCACCCCCTCCCCCTCCTGCACAAAAAGAGGGATTTTTGAGCCGCTTTTGGGGATACCCACTGATCATTTTGATCTTGCTGATCATCATTGTGATTCTGTTTATTTGGGCCATCACCGCCAATCAGCCCGATAATACCCACGTAGCAGTTGCCGCCAAACCCGCGCAAAAAGTCCTGCATGTCACCAGTGCCCCCAGCATTGCGGCCATCACCCAAAACAGCAAACCGTTGACCGCCGATCAGACCAAGTTGCTCATGCAGGCACGCGGAGCTTTCTGGCATCACGACTATGCCGGTGCTATTGCGGATTATCATCATTTGATTCAGGAAGCGCCTGACTCCCCTGCTGCCTATGGCGAAATGGGTAATGTGTTGTACATGACCGGTCACTATCACCAGGCGGGCAACGCTTATGGCCAGGCAGCCATGCAACTGATTCATGCCGGACGTTATGCCGATGGTGCCGCGCTGATTCCTATTCTTGGACGTCTGGATCCTGCGGAAGCACAAAAAGTGCAGGAGGCGCTGTCCCATTCACCCGAAGCCGAAACCGGGATGCCACCGGCCTGATGGTAAGCTGCACAAAACCCACCCGATGGACAGTAACACTGCTATCTGTCGGGTTTACAGTCTGCATGGCGGCTGCACAAGCCGGGGTTGCATCCGCTTTGTCGCGTCCAAAATCCGGATTGAACCATCACTACATTCAGCAGCTGATGCAGGCACGCCAAGCCTACTGGCAAGGCAACCCATTGCGCGCCATTCAGGAATATGCGCAATTAATTCATCATGCCCCCCAGCGGTATCTGGCAGATCTCTATGGAGAACAGGGCAACGTTTATTACCGGATAGGCGCATTTTACGCGGCGGGAAATGATTACATTCATAGTGTTAGAAATCTGATCCGGGAGAAAAACTTGCGTGGTGCCCGCACACTGATTCCCATCGTCGCACAAATCAATCCAAATGCAGCCTATCAGCTGACGATCCAATTAAATCATCAGGAGACAAACCATCATGGCGGAACAACCGACTACGCAAACACACTCGCAGTCTCAGCATCATATCGCCGGCCTTTCTGACCGACAGCTCAGACTGATCGTCTACGCGGCCCTCGTCGCCTTTCTGGTCCTCGCCGCTTATGAGTTTTATCTGGCCGTGGAAATGTCGCATGACCTTCATGAAATGACCAAACAGTTCCAGAAAATGAGTCCCAACATTCAACGCAACATGAACAGCATGTCACAAAACATGGCAGAGATGACCCATTCGACCAACTACATGGCCCGGGCCACCGGACAAATGCAGGCTGAATTCTGGAGCCTGAACCGTAACATCACCCCACCCTTTTCTTTTCTGAGCGGCATGTTGCCCTTCAATCACAATGATCCGGACTATGGGCCCAAAGCCCCTCTACCCCCTCCCCGCCAAGAAGCCTATGATGGAGTTCCACCGGGATATAATCCGCAATATCAAAGTGGCTATCCGTATCAGGGGAATGCTTATGGCAACCACTGAGGCTGATGGCGAGGTGCTGGCCAAGGAGAAAAAAATGGCATCGCTGAGCACTGAACTGGAAACCCTCTGCGAGGTTTTGCCAGAATTACTGGATTCCATGGACGCCGGCATTCTGCTGACCGACATTCAGGGAAAAATTGAATTCTGCAACGCCGCCGCCACAATCTTGTTGAACACGCACCCACTGGAGCACCTGCGCAGCATACCTGGAGGTAGCGTCCAGAAAGAACTGGTGCGAGCGGCCATTGCCGCCGGTCAGGAAGATGCGGTGAGTCGTCCGCAAACTGGCTGCGTCCGCTGGGATCATCTGCTTCCCGTTGCCGAAGGCGAGCACAAGGTCCTGCAGATCAGAACCCGACTGGTAGAGCGCAAACAACATAAACGCCGCATTTTTTTCATCGAAGATGTCTCTGAATTGCGTCATGCCGAGCGGATTCTGGGTGGCACCCGCAGTGTGGGTTTTATTACGGATGATCCGCACATGCGCGATGCCCTCGAATTGATTGAGCAGGTCGCGGCAACCGATGCCAGCGTCATTTTTCAAGGCGAATCGGGGTCTGGCAAAGGCTTGATGGTCCGCTTGCTGCATCAACAAAGTAACCGCTCCAAAAAATCCCTGGTGGAAGTGAATTGTGCCGCTATACCCGATAATTTATTTGAAGCCGAGTTTTTCGGTTCAGTAAGGGGAGCATTTACGGGAGCAGTGACAGATCGCATTGGCCGTTTTGCGGCAGCAGATGGTGGCACACTCTTCCTCGATGAAGTCAGCGAACTGCCCAAACATCATCAGGCCAAACTGCTGAAGGTGCTGGAAGACATGCGCTATGAACCGGTCGGCAGCACCAAAACCCATCAGGTCGATGTGCGCGTGGTTGCTGCCAGCAATCGCAATCTCAAGGAACTGGTAGAAAATGGAGATTTTCGCAGTGACTTGTTTTATCGGTTGAATGTGATCCCTATCCGCATTCCGGCGCTGCGTGAACGGCCTTCGGACATCATGCTCCTGGCCGAACATTTTTTGAAAATTACTACAGGAGGACACAAGAAAAGGCTGGGCTCGGCGGCCAAACATCTGCTCCTGGATTACCCCTGGCCGGGAAATGTGCGTGAACTCCGCAACGTGATGGAATATGTGGCCATCTGCAGTGCCGGACCGGAAATCAGTGACAGTGATTTTCCCAAAGACTTCCTGGACAGAATGCACTTGGGGTCGGCCGTTACTTCCAGCCGATCAGAAAACGATCCGGAAGCCATTTATGATCGGGAAAGTCTTTTGCAGTTATTGGATAAACACGGGGGCAACCGTGCCGCCGCCGCTCGTGAATTGGGGATTGATCGCGTAACCCTGTGGCGGCATTTGTCCCGCCTGGGCATTTCCGGAAAAGAGGGTAGCAGTCATCTCGGGCATTGACGGACACAGGGCTTCTGAATAACCCAGAAGCCCCAGCGTCGTTACCTTGCGGACTAGATTTTTGACATCGCAGAAAAACTTTTGACAAAAGGTCCTGCCATCCGTGGATCTTTGAGCATACTCGCGTAGTCTCCTACCTTGAATTTGATTTTTCCGGTGGTAAACGCCATGCCCAGGCCCGTCATACCCGGAGACTTCTCTATCCACTTCAGCCACTGCGGATGCTGGGCGCGAATATCCCAGTTTAAAGGCTGGTCCGTATAAACACCGGAAGCCGTTGCCTTGCCGTTTTGTACCACCAGAAAAGCACGGGGTTTTTCTTCTTCCGGATAACCATAAGCAATGACCGAATTAAAGCCAATCTGGGCAAGAGCGTCAGAAAGCTCGGGATCCTTGTTCCACTCCTCAACAAAACGAGCCATCCAGGCGGGTGAAAATAAATCTGCCACGGGTAATACCTCCTAATACAGGTGAACAAAAATTTGCGGGCGCACGCCCGCACCAAAAAGCGGTTCTCAGGATGTCGGGTCCCTCGTCAAAAATTGTGACTTCAAGTCCTGGCAGGATTGACAATTCCAGTGGCGATATTTTTCGAGAACATCCGCCAAAGGTGTACGCAGATCAGTCTCCATGCCGCCCTCGCTTATTGATGGCAGCACTATGTCCCCATTCCCCCAGATCACTCACTTGTACCCCGACCCACCAGAAAGGGGCCACGCTATCCTGGCCATGTCCACCGACCAGATGCTGGCCGGGGGCCAAATGCACATGGGCAACCAGATGCTCCGCTTCCGCACGGGTCCGAAAAACTGACCAGGCAACGACCCGCTCCGTGGGGGTCATACCAGATTTTCCAGACCGGGATGCGTGCACCTTTGAAGGCAACTCCCGTGCCTCATCGAGAAAATAACTATCCATGAGGACTATCTCCTTCAAAAAAGTGAATCCGATAACCATCTAGATGGGCATAAATCATGCCAATTTGTAATTGGTTGATTACAATGAAATCACCGTAATGATACTTTCTGTCAATGCAACGCTTTTTATTTCATATTCAATAAAAACAATAGGATGAATAATGCATCAACATGTTGCATCAGCAACGCATGAAGCCACAAAAATTCCAACATTTTCAGATTATTATTATTAAATAAATATCTTATTATTATAGGGTTGCACGCGCTCAGCGGTATTGTTGCATTAAAAAATCATTAAATAACAAATGGATAAATAATTTCATTATCATCAACCGTTTCACAGCGCATTTCCATAAATTAAAAACTGTTTAATAATCAAATAACTAATTTTTGGCACATAAAATGCTTATGTACTCTCAAATTTTTATGAGCAGGACTTCATCCTTCTTCACTTTATACGGAATAACTAACAACCAGGAGTCAACCTTATGTTGATCGAAAATACGTTACCCGTTTTACTCAGCCGTCTCGATTTTGCCTGGATTACCTCGCTGCATATTCTCTGGACGCCCATGACGATTGGCATGTCGTGGCTGCTTTTCGGGATAGAAGTCCTCTGGCTCCGCACCGGGGATGAGCGCTGGTACAAACTCAATCGTTTTTTTGAAAAAATATTCATTATCAATTTCGGTGCCGGGGTGGCGACGGGTGTCACCATGGAAATGGCCTTCGGGATTCTGTATGGGCCATTTTCTCAGGCAGTCGGCCCCTTTTTCGGCAACATTCTCGGCTTTGAAACCATCACCGCATTCATGTATGAAGCGGGATTTATTGGTCTGATGGTTTTCGGCTGGGGAAAAATCAGTAAAACCATGCATCTTTTTGCCACCTTCAATGTCGGCATTTCTTCCACTTTATCGGCCGGCTGGATTCTGGTGGCGAATTCCTGGATGCAAACGCCCGACGGAGTCGTCTTTAAAAATGGGCTGTTTCAGGTCAGCAACTGGTGGAGCGCCATTTATAACGACAATTTTCATTGGGGATTTCCGCATATGTGGATCGCCTGCGTAGAGCTGGCTCTTTTTGTTTTTGCCGGCGTCAGTGCCTGGTTCATCCTCAAGAACCGCAACGCCGAACTTTTTGTAAAGCTGCTCAAACCAACACTCCTGGCACTGCTGATTGTGACCCCTTTGCAGATTTATCTGGGGGATACGCTGGGGCGGGACGTCGCCCAGACGCAGCCTACCTCTCTGGCCGCCATGGAAGGGCATTACCATACGTATCTCCCCAATGGGCAGGTCAATACCGGCTGGCACCTGATTGCCATACCCAACAGCCAGAATGACGGTACCCGATTTGCGATTACCATTCCTTACGTCCTGAGCCTGCTGGAAACCCATACCTTGACCGGCAAGGTGACGGGTATGGACAGCTTCCCTGCCCGTGATCGTCCGGATGTCTGGGTGCCTTTCTATGCGTTCCGGATCATGGTCGCCATTGGCTTTTTCCTGTTCCTCGTCGCTCTTTGGGGTAACTGGCTACGCCTGCGGGGCAATCTGAATGCGACGGCCCTACGCCAACACCCGTGGTTTCTCCGGGCCGTCGTTTTCTCGGCATTTTTACCCTATCTGGCGATCTGGACGGGCTGGTGGGTGCGCGAAATCGGTCGGCAACCCTGGGTAGTCTTTGGCATGATGCGCACCTACGAAGGGGTCAGTCATATGTCGCTGGGCCAGGAAGTGGTCTGGTTCGTGGGCTACATTATTTTTGAGTTGGCCGTCTGGTCGGGGGCCTGGTACTTCTTCAGCCGCGTCATCCAAAAAGGCGTGAATGACATTCCGGATTCCACCCATCTCTGGGAAAAACCCGAAGCCATCCACAGTGGAGGTGGCCATGTGTCCCCCCATTTCACCAAAGCATTGCCACGCCGAGATTAAGGAGAACCCATCATGACCGATCTCATGGGTAGAATTGCCGTGTCCCTGTCCACCTGGTGGTGGTTGATTCTCGCCTTGTTTTTTATGCTTTACGTGATGCTGGATGGCGCCGATCTGGGCGCTGGCATTTACACCCTGTTTTCGCACGACGAGGAAGAACGCGGGGCGGTCATGGCTTCCATGGCCGGATTCTGGGACGGAAACGAAACCTGGCTGGTGGTTGCCGGCGGGGTCCTCTTCGGGGCTTTCCCGGTGGTCTACGGCTCTGCTTTGAACTATCTCATGATCCCGTTGATGCTGGCCTTGTGGGGGATTATTTCCCGCGCTGTCGCTTTTGAATTTCATATTCATGCGCGCAGCAGCAAACGATTCTGGGGCTGGGCCTTTGCTCTCGGCAGTCTGATCGCTCCCTTTTTTGCTGGCGTATCCCTGGGTGCCACCTTGCAGGGTTTCCCCCTGAAAGCCGGACGGGCCCTGGAAATACAGGGACACGGTCTCCCTGCTTCCACGGATCCGGTACTCCATTATTCCGGACAGGCCTTCACCTTCTTAAGTCCTTTCAGTATATGGGTCGGTTGCGGGGCCGTCATTGCGGCAGGCCTTGCCGGTGGACTGTATTTATGTGCCCGCTTCATACCGGGAGACCCCATTCATGAACGCGCCCGCAAGTGGACTACCGTATTTTCTTTTCTGGCGCTGATCGCCATTCTCGTTACCTTGATCTGGTCCTACGCCATTTTCCCCTGGGCAGCGGCCAAATGGAGCGGTGCCCATTGGTGGATCTGGGCGATCTGGCTGGTCATTGTGCTGTTCTTTGCCTACAAATCGATGATCAATCATTCCCTGCAGCGGGATATTGCCGCCCTGCTCTGGGGCGAGGGTGTGGTGGCATTTCTCTGGATGGCCATGTTCGCCACCATGTATCCCTATGTCGTGCCAGAAACCTGGCCTATCGCCCTATCCGGCAATCCAGCCAACTCCCTGGCGGTCTTCACCCTTTTCATGACGGGATTTGTGCCGGTCATGATCATGTACAACTGGTATCAGATTTGGGTCTTTCGGGGGAGGTTAAGCAAAAAAGCCGCATACGGTGGGCATTGAAAATCCATCTTTAGCGGATGTTGATCCGTCGTTCGTCAGCTGTTCGTTTTCGCTTTGAATAAAGGAGTATTGACCATGGCACATGTAGTGATTTTAGGCGCAGGAACTGGCGGCATGCCCGCCGCCTATGAAATGCGGGATCTGCTCGGCCCCAAACATGAGGTGACGCTGATCAGCGAAAATCCTTATTTCCAGTTCGTTCCTTCCAATCCCTGGGTCGGTGTGGGCTGGCGGCAGCGGGAGCAAATCGTGTTTGATATTGAGCCGCATACCAGTCGCAAGCGCATCAATTTTATTGCCCAGCGCGCCGACCGCATTGATCCGGAACGCAACACCATTGATCTCGCCAACGGTTCCAGTGTCCATTATGACTATCTCATCATCACCACGGGACCCGCTCTGGCTTTCGATGCCGTTCCCGGATCCGGTCCCCATGCCGGACATCAGAAGCCGACCCATTCCATTTGCACCGTCGATCATGCTGAAAAAGCCTATGCGGCTTACATGAACCTGCTGGACTCCAACAATCCCGACCCGATTATCATCGGCGCCATGCCCGGTGCCAGCTGCTTTGGCCCCGCCTATGAATACGCCATGATTGTCCTCAGTGATCTGGAAAAACGCGGAGCACGCAGCAAAATCAAGGAATTCCACTTCATCACTTCCGAGCCTTATGTCGGCCATCTGGGTCTGGGTGGCGTCGGGGACTCCCAGGAAATTCTGACCCGGGGCCTTGGGGAAATGGGGGTTCAGGTACACACCAACATGAACACCACCAAAGTGGATGATGGCAAAATGTTCTGCGAGCACCTGAATGCAAAAGGCGAAAAAATCGGCGTCGGCACCCATGACTTCGGTTTTTCGATGATGCTGCCTTCTTTCAAAGGCGTAGATGCGGTAGCCAAAGTGCCGGAGCTCTGTAATCCCAAGGGCTTTGTCATCGTCGACGAACATCAACGCAGCCCCAAATATTCCAACATTTACTCGGCGGGCGTTTGTATTGCCATTCCTCCGGTAGAACAGACTCCGGTACCCACCGGGGCGCCCAAAACCGGCTATATGATCGAATCCATGGTCACCGCCCTCGTCCACAACATTCAGGCAGAAATTCAGGGCAAGGCACCCACTGCCGAAATGGGCACCTGGAACGCCATCTGCCTGGCTGACATGGGCACGAGCGGCGCTGCTTTTGTGGCCTTACCCCAATTCAAGCCCCGGCGTGTTGACTGGTTCGGAGAAGGGCCCTGGGTGCATTGGTCCAAGATTGCCTTTGAAAAATACTTCCTCGCCAAAATGAAAGCCGGGGTTTCTGAGCCTTTTTATGAAAAGCTGGTCTTCCAGATGCTCGGCATTTCCCGTCTGAAAAGTGACGAACCCGCCCATCTCCGCAAAGTGGGCTGAGGGCATCCCCCTGGCGCAGATTGTCTGCAGATCTGCGCCAGGGCCCGTTATCTTTTCAAAGGAGGACAAATGTGATGAGTGCTGCCGAAATGAGTCAAGCCGTCAATAACCCGACGGAAACGCCGGATTGGTCGCAGGTGCTGGACCTCAGTCATGCCATCGAGGATCAGTTACGTTTACTGTACGCCATGCTGGACGAGGTAACTGCCGATACCGATGTCCGCAGTGCTGCCCTGCATATCGCCTGTGAAGCAGGCCACCTCTGGTCGGCCACCCAAAAACTGGCTCAGGTCACCGGCGTGCATTCTGCCGCCGACCTGGAGGCGCGGGTCGAATCCGGTGTCCGCATGCTGGAACCGCTGCTGGTCGCCATGAGTACGCTGATGGAAACCCTGCCGGAAGTGCTCGGCGATCTGGCCAAATCCGGCACCATGCAGCAACTGGGCATGGCCACCGTAGAATGGACCGATATCCTGAAACGGATAACCGGCCTTATCCAGGGTGCCTCACCTTCCCTGACGGCACGCGTTTCGGGACTGGTAGACGATGCCAGCCGCTGGTCGGGAGAACTGGTAGTCGCCTGGGAAACCCTGGCTGCGACCCTGCCGGAGGTCATGCAGGATGAGATGCTTCACAAGAACCTGAATGATTTGCAAAAAGCGATTGGTGTCTGGGCCTCGGTCGCCATTGAAGCCCGGACGATGGTTGCCCGCTGTGGGGGAGGCAACATGGCATCAGGTGCGCGGGCTCTGGTCTGCTCCATCCGTGATGGCCTGGACGATGCGGAGCAGAAAGGCGGGACAGGCAGTGGCGGGATTTTTGCCCTAATACGCCTCGTGCTGTCCGGAAAAACGATCTATGTGCTCCGCAATGTCATCTCCATCGCTTACCGGGTCCTCAAAACCATGAATGCATCCGGTAAAAAAAAGACGGCCGGGTGATGACTCGCAATGCCGGCATACTGGAAATGTTCAAACGGGCACATCGCACGGGTGGCACCATGGTCGAGATTTTCAAATCGCTGTCCTTGTTCATCATTGGTGCCAGCATCATCTGGTCGGCTACGCATTTTTATGTGCACCTGATTCATCGTGGCTATGCGACCTTGCAGGATTTGCTGCTGCTTTTTGTGTATCTGGAGATCGGGGCCATGACCGGCATTTATTTCAAAACTGGAAAATTGCCCGTGCGCTTTCTGATCTATGTCGCCGTGACGGCCATCGCCCGCTATCTGGTGGTGGATGTCGATCATCTCAAAGCGATGTCCGTATTGACCATGAGTATCGCCGTCATTGTACTGATGGCGGCCCTTTGGGTGGGTGATCATATTCATTCCAGCGAGGATTAGGTCTGCTATGTTTTATGGATGACCGACGGCGGTCGGCTTTGATTTTGATCTAACAAGTTACATCCAGGAGGTGAAATATGACTACAGCAACTTCTTCAGTACAGATTATCAAAAAAAGTGGCGGTTTTTATTCCTGGCCACTGCTGGCCATTCGCGGAGTAGCCGCATTGGTGTATGCGCTGGTGGCCCTGGCCGATTTCAAGGCAACCATTCCATTACTGGTCTGGTTTTTTGCCATTTACGTTTTGTTTGATGGTGCTTACGCCCTCCGGGTGGCCGCCGGTCAGCAAATTGATGGGCTATGGACCCGTCTAGCCGTGATTTTTAAAGGTCTGTTAGGCATTGCCGCAGGCATCATCGTCATCTATTGGGATATGAGTGCAGGCTCCACCCTCTACATTCTTCTGACCGTATTCGTCTGGGTGGCCTTGTCGGGTATTCTCGAAGGAGTCTGGGTGATCCGCAACATTAAAAACAAGGAACTCGTGCTGATTATAGGCTCTGGCGCTTATCTGGCCCTGGCGGTAGCCCTCCAGTTTCTGTTCGCACTGGCTCCACAAGCCGGTTCGTCCATATACAGTTGGATCATCATCGGTTTCTCGGCCGCCTTTGGATTAGGCATGCTGATCATGAGTTGGGCCATGCGCAAAAACCAGTTCGGATAAGAGGCGCATCGCTTTACCTGGTGTATTGTTGCATTCTTGATGAAACTTAAGGTTAATGAGGATAAAATAGCTCCATGTTGAGGGTATGAATGGAGTCGAGCCTTGCGAGGTGAAAGTGGATGTGGCCCGTCTGGTAGAATTGACCACGCAGAAACGATGACCCACGACTACAAACGTAATGGCACTACGACCTTGTTTGCCGCACTCAACGTGCTGGATGGTCAGGTCATCGGACAGTGTCAACAGCGCCATACCCATCCGGAATATCCGAAGCCGCTACCACGCCTCCGTAGCGCATGGCTTCCACCCCGGAAAAATCAAAGCCCTCCCCCACGCTGGGGCACAGCGTCACCACCGCCTGCCGGAATAACAAGCGCAGGGCTTCGGCAGGCACACTATGGAGCAAAAACAGACTGGCCTGCTCTATCCTGGGCGGCCCTTTGGATAAGATTTTTTGGTGATGGATTCATTATTACCAAACTGCATGCAGATAATTCTGTCGAATCAAAAGATCCTTACTTAACAGAGGCTCTTCATTCACCCTTGCCTGGGCCACAATCAATCGGTCGAATGGATCACGCGTCCAGGCCAAAGAAAAGGCCGCACGACTCACCATCGCAAAGGGGATGGTGCACACTGCAAGGCCGATGGTCTGCGCCAACTCTGCAAATAATGTGTCCGGAGTCACTGTCACCACGCCTTTTTCGTTGAGATATTCAATTTCCAGCAAAGCCATAGGAGACACCCTGAGTTCATGTGTCTCCATCATCTGCTGACCTTCCGCTGTGAATTTATCCAGCATGCCCGCATAAAGCCAAACCAGAACGTGTGTATCAAGATAAACGATGGACATCTTCAGCCTGCCATTCCGAAGACCAGTCCAGATGTACTATGGTTTCTGGATCGCCCTGAATCACTCCAGGATGAGGGCGGAGACGCGCCAGCTTCGCCATGGACGATAAGCTCTCTTTGGGAACAATCTGTAAATGCCGACCTTTCCACTCCACATCTTCCGGCTTACCCGTAGCCAGCACGCGACGGAGTACCAAAAAAAGATTTGCGCGCAATTGTGTCGCATTCATAGCGCCTCCAACATGTACATACATAAGCAAAAACTGTACACCCGCAAGCGATAATATACAAACGCCCTCAATGAATCCCTTTGTCGGCCACTGTGGCACGAATCCTGTCTATGCCGATTAACCAGAAAGATGAGCACAACCCAGTCGCGCCAGGCGTCGGGCGCTTTCGCGCTCAATCAAGGCACGCAAAGCTTCTTTCAGCAACGCGCCCCGGTCTTCCACACCAGAAAGATTTTTGGCCTACACAAGGAGGTCATCATCCAGATTAACGGTCGTTCGCATTTGAGAAACCTCGCTAATACTCTGGCACTGCTCGGGTTTGAATAATATGGGCGGATCACCCGGAAAAGTTTTGAGATAGTGCACAAGCCCAGGCGGTTTTGATTGCATTGCAGACACGCCGACCTGAGCGTATAAACACTTATGTACATAAACACTTTTGGGAGGGCTTTATGAATACCGTACGCTGGAATATCGCCGTATCGCCGGAAATAGATCAGTCCGTGCGTATGTTTATTGCCGCGCAGGGCGGCGGTCGCAAGGGCGACCTATCGCGTTTCATTGAGGAGGCAGTGCGTGCCTATCTTTTTGAGCGGGCTGTCGAGCAAGCCAAAGCTGCCACGGCGAGTATGGACGAGACAGAACTGAATTCCCTTATCGACGAGGCGGTACAGTGGGCGCGTAAACACTGATGCGGGTCGTCCTCGACACCAACGTGCTGCTGGCCGCACTGATCTCGTCGCACAGCACTCCAGACATCATTTATCACGCTTGGCTTGCGGCACGTTTTGAACTGGTGACAGGTGCAGCGCAGCTCGATGAACTGCGCCGGGTGAGCCGTTACCCGAAGATCAAGACCATCCTGCCTGCACATCGCATTGGCACCTTGATAAACAACATTCAGCGCGCCATTGTGCTCAACACGCTGCCGCCGCTACCGAAAGGTATCGAGGCCGACGATCCGAATGATACCTTTTTGTTAGCAATGTCTCTGGCTGGTAATGCTGATTACCTCGTGACTGGTGACCATCGCGCCGGTCTGCTCCGACGCGGTAACATCGGCCGCACGCGCATCGTCACACCAGTCACCTTCTGCGCCGAGGCACTTTAACTTCAAGCCAATGTCGTTCCGCCGAGGCATTCGGTCTGCCAGTGGTATCCGAGAACGCGCGCATCCAGTCCCCAGCCCGTGCAGCGCGCTTCGAATGATCCTGCTCGATACGAACGTGATTTCGGAAACACAGCGCCAAGAGCCTCATGCGCGTGTCCTTGACTGGCTCGAC
>Ga0172382_10004063_pt1 | contig 22679 bp, 26 predicted proteins | sample Leawel138RmetaG_FD_122245 | JGI IMG/M metagenome (GOLD analysis project Ga0172382, IMG submission 122245) | Leachate microbial communities from a municipal landfill in Southern Ontario, Canada - Leachate well 138R metaG | ecosystem: Engineered > Solid waste > Landfill > Unclassified | place... | reverse complement strand
GAGCGGTCCAGGGCGTGCTTGACGGCGAACTGCCACCCTTTCGGATCGGCGCGGTTGAGCACCAGCAGCGGGATGCCGCCCAGGTGTTCGACTCGGGCGTTGACCTGACTTCGGACACGGTCTCCGAATTTCTGGCGCGTTTGGCCTTTGACCTGTGGGTTTGCCCGGCTGGGTGGCTCGTTTGGGGTACTAGGCGGGTAGGTTCGTGCGGTGGCGTACGTACGGAAGGTGCGCACGACCTCGGGCGCGGTGGCGGTGCAGGTCGCGCGCAAAGATCAGGGCAAGGTGGTGATCCTGGCGCACCTGGGTTCCGCGCATACCGATGCTGAGCTGGGCATTCTGCTCGAGCAGGCCCGTCAGATCGTTGCTGGTGGGCAGGTCGCCCTCGATTTCGAGGTGGCCGCGCGTGCGCAGTCGATGACCGAGGTGCCCGACTTCCGCACCGAACGGACGCTGATCGACGAGCCGGCCCCTCCGATCGTCGTCCCAGTGGTCCCACCGGGACGCACGATGGGCACCTGTTCGCGGCTGCTCTACGACGTGCTGCGCGGTGTGTACGGGTGGCTCGGCTTCGACGTGGTCGCCGACAGTGTGTTCCGGGATTTGGTGATCGCCCGGATCGTCGAGCCCACCAGCAAGGCCGACTCTGAGCGTGTGTTGATTGATCTGGGCGCGACGACGGTGTCTTACCGGACGCTGGCCCGTCACCTCGATCAGGTCGGCCCGGGCGGATATCGGGATGCGGTCGCCACCAAATGCTTTGACTACAGCCGTGATTGCGGCGGGTTGAGCCTTCTGCTCTACGACGTCACGACCCTGTATTTCGAGGCCGAATCCGAAGACGACCTGCGCAGAGTCGGGTTCAGCAAGGAGCGGCGCATCGACCCTCAAATCGTCGTCGGGCTGCTGGTGGACCGCACCGGATTTCCCTTGGAAATCGGCTGTTTCGAAGGCAACACCGCCGAGACCACCACGATCGTGCCGATCATCACCAGCTTTCTGGAACGCCACGGCCTGACCGACACCCCGATGGTGGTGGCCGCGGACGCCGGGATGCTGTCGCAGAGCAATCTCACCGCGCTCGACGACTTGGACTTGTCGTTCATCGTCGGCTCCCGCATGACGAAGGCTCCCGGGGATCTGGAATCCCATTTCCATTGGAATGGTGACGTTTTCACCGACGGGCAGATCATCGACACCGTCACACCCCGGCATGGGAACACCCGCGTCAACGACACCAAGTTGCGTGCTGAACCTGTCTGGAACCCTGACAGTGACACCGGGGCCTGGCGGGCAATCTGGTCATACTCGGCCAAACGTGCCCGCCGTGATCAGAAGACCCTGGCGGCACAAGAAGCCCGGGCTCGGGCGATCGTCGCCGGCGAGAAGAAGGCCAAGACCGCACGCTTCGTCCAGACCAGAGGCGATGACCGTGCCCTTGACGAGGCCAGTCTGGCCCGCGCGCAATCGTTGGTCGGGCTCAAGGGTTACGTGACCAACGTGCCGGTCACGGTCATGCCCGCCGCCGAGGTCATCGCGAAGTACCACGACCTGTGGCACGTCGAGAAGTCGTTCCGGATGTCCAAGAGCGACCTGCGTGGGCGGCCGATGTTCCACCACACCCGCGCGGCCATCGAGGCGCACCTGACCATCGTGTTCGCCGCCTTGGCCGTGGCCCACGCAATCCAGTCCCGCACCGGACTGTCCATCGCCAAGGTCGTCAAGCAACTTCGCCCGCTACGTAGCGCCACCATCAGCATCAACGGAGCAACCCAGACATTCCCACCAGCGATTCCCGACGCTCAGCGCAAGATCCTCACCGATCTCGGCATTAACCCCGGGGACTAGGCCAAATGTCCGAACTCACGAGCGGTCCAGGGCGTGCTTGACGGCGAACTGCCACCCTTTCGGATCGGCGCGGTTGAGCACCAGCAGCGGGATGCCGCCCAGGTGTTCGACTCGGGCGTTGACACCGACGGCATCCATCAGCCGGGGCACCACCCGGACCCGCAGGCCGAGCTCCTCGGCGTGCTGGGCGGTCAACGCCAGCCGCTCATCGGGCGTCGACGACGGCGCGACGATGAGGTCGTCAGCGTGCGTGCGGCGCACTGCGTTCTCGAGATCGGCGGTGGTTCCCAAGTAGGGCACGTCGGGCAGGCCGCCGCCCGGCGGCGTGTCGTCAAGCACCCCGACCGGGTGCAGCCCGTACTCCGGCGACTGGCGCATCCGATGGATGAGCTGACGGGTGAGCGGCCCGGTGCCGATGACGATGGCATTGGTTCCGAACCGGAAACGACGGCGCAGGTAGCGCTGCGTCAGTGACCTGACGAGACGGACACCGGGTACCAGCACGGCTGCACACACCCACAGCTTCACTGCGACCTCGCCGGGGCGCACGTAGTCGCCGGGTGCCTCGCCCGCGGCGAGGCGGGGTACCTCCAGAAGCACCAAGGCCAGGGTCACAAGTGCGGCCACCGACACTGACGTCAGCACGGGTTCCAGCTCGTCGAGGAAGTGGGGACTGAGCCTGTGCCGGTACAGCCGCCGGGAGGCGAGGACAAGCACGAGGATCGGGACGAACTCCCAGACCCACATCGCAATGTGGCGCTCGAAGATCGGCCCGGAAGTCCACCACAGGGCCAGCACCACCGAGCAGGCGGCCGCCACGAGGTCCAAGACGACGGTGACGGCCCGGTGCCCGGGCTCCTTGCGCAGATCTCTGAACCATCGGGACGAGTTCGGGGTATCGCCGCGTGCCGGCGATGTTGCGGCATTCAACCGCGGCACCGTGGGGCTATCGCTGGGCGCGCGGGCCGCCGCGTCGAAATTCGCCTGCATACTCCAGCCCCCCGGACAGATTCTGGAAGAGACTGTAGAGGCGCTTTGGGTGGCGGTGCAGCGGATTACGCGGGCGTCATATTTAGATCAGTTCTGGGGGCCAAGGCCCATCCTCCGCGATTGAAGAGAGGATGCATCAGGCCTGCCAGGAAGCCGATCCGTACAGAACTTAACCGACGTGAGAGCGGCATCGCCAACCGTCTACGGAGCACCGGATACCCAGATCGGCGTCGCGTCCTCTAATGCGTGCACCATCCACATCGCCTGCCCCTGACTCGCAGCGAGAACGCCCACATATTGCGCAAACACCCGTTCGTTGACAGTGATGCGGTTCCCGGCTATCACAGCACGCCAACCCAAAGTCTCAAGAGCGTGCCGGGCGTATCCGATGCTCGGTGCTGCAGCCACTATCTTCGCCACCTCGGCAGCCGACAAAACCGGCCCCATCTCCGGCTCGAGATCTGCCGGTCTGAGCGGTGGATAGGTGTTAGACGTGAACGTGGTTTCAGACGTCGGCCGACCATCCCCAACGAGTTGACGGTGGCTAGCAGGTGCGGAATCTGCGACGGTCATGTTGATGCCCCCATCCGAGCCTCAATGGTTGTTTGAACTTTCGTCGTCGCCCCCCGGTAGACGCCGACGCGAGCGCTCTAAGGCGCAGTCGCTATTCATTTGAAGCGGATGCTTCAGTAAGCACCCGAGTGGCCAAACACGGCCCTCACGGTCTTCACCGCGATCAGTAGGTCGGCGATCATCGACCAGTTCTCGACGTAGAACAGGTCGAGACGGACCGAATCCTCCCAGGAGAGGTCTGAGCGTCCGCTGACCTGCCACAGACCGGTGATGCCAGGGCGGACGAGCAGACGCCGCTTGGCGTAGTCGTCGTAGGTCTTGACCTCACGAGCCAGCGGTGGGCGCGGACCGACGACACTCATATCGCGCTTGAGAACGTTGATGAACTGCGGGAGCTCATCGATGCTGTATTTCCGCAGTAACTTTCCGACACGCGTGACGCGCGGGTCTTCACGGATCTTGAACAGCACGCCGCCTTCACTCTCGTTGTGAGCGGCGAGCTTGTCGACCATCTTGTCGGCACCGTCGACCATGGTGCGGAACTTGATCATCTCGAACGGGTGCCCGTCGAGGCCGATGCGCTCTTGGCGATAGAAGACGGGACCATTGCTAGTGAGCTTGATCGCGATGGCGACCGGGATCAGTAGTGGCAGCCCAAAGATCAGCACCGTGCTGGAGAACGTGATGTCGAAGAAGCGCTTCTGGAACCGCTTTGCCCCATGATACTGAGGCTTTTCCACGTGGATTAGCGGCAGGCCGGCGACTGGGCGCATCTGCAATCGGGGGCCGGCAATGTCGACAACGCCGGGTGCAACGAGGAGGTCGATATCGAGCTTTTCGAGCTCCCAGGACAGGTCCCGGATACCGCGACCGTTGAGCCGCTCGGTTGCTGCGACAGCCACAGCGTGGCTGTTGGTGGCGGTCACAGCACCGACGACGTTCGATTCATCGCCGAAGTTGGGAATCGCGCCAACGCCCGGGACGTGGATCGTCGTCCGCGGGTTGTGTCCGGGAATGCACGCACCGACAACCTCGTATTCCGAGCGTGGCTCACGGGCAAGTGACGTGGTGAGGTCGCGCACCGCAGAGGGACTGCCGACGACCAGGACGCGGGTGATGCAGCGGCCGTGCTTCGCGCGGGCCCTTGCAACCACCTGCCGTGCGACCCAGCGAAACAGACCGAGAAAGAGCACTCCTGCGGGTAGCGCAATCATCAGATATCCGCGGGCGATCTCCAGCTTGAACAGCATCGAGAGGATCGCAACCCCACCAAACACGGACAGGGTGGCCAGCCAGACGCGGCGGTATTCCTCCGCGCCGCACCCGATGACGCGTGTCGAGCGGGAGTTGTTGATGGAGAGCGCCGCCATCCAGAGAACCGCAAGACCGACCGAGACCATCGTGTAGTCGACGTACCGAAAAGTCGAAACTCCCCCACTCAGTCCGCCGAAGCGCAGCCACTGCGCTAAGCCTAAAGCCATAACAACGCTCAGGAAATCGATCGCAACCAAGCGCCGCGCATAGCCCCTTTGCCATGCCGGCAACTTTGCTGGAATCGGCACAATGTTTGCTACCGCTTCGAGCCGATCATTTACAGCCGTCATGCGTCCCCCCACATGTTCGTCCCCTGCGCAGGAACTTTATCCCAATCGTTACGAACTTCTCAACACAATCAGCGTCTTCGCTCGGCGACCTAGGGAAGCACCCTGACATGGTTTACATCGACCCCAGCACGGCCAGGGAACCCGGGAGGCATACGTAATGGAGCGCCTCACCTGTAGGCATTTCTGGCTCGTGAGACGTTCGCAAACATCACGCGTGCAGGCTGCTGTCGCGCGCTGCAACCGTCTACCGCTTTGCGTGGCTGCAACTCGGCGCCTGAGGCGCGAACCACCGCCAAAGTGTAGTTGGCCCCGATCGATCCAGCGCGCAAGCCCGCTCGCAGAAGCCGCCCATGTCCCTCGTACGGTGCACCATGGGCGTCACATCGAGCGTCACGCGTCCCCTACAGGAAACCGCGGGCATGTCATCAACCCACTGAAGCGTCGGATGTCCGAACACGATCGAGACACTCGTCTCGCACCTGTACGTCCCACTGGGCAGCGTTACGCTCAGGATGGGGCGCCGGCCCGGTCAATCGGCGAATCATTTGCACACCCTCCCCGCCCCGCCAAATGACAAGTGAGCAAATTTGGAGCTTCGCAAGTCGGCCATAGGGTCTGGAAATACTGACCATGTCGATTCGACGCGGCATCAGTTCCGGGCGATGAATTTTAAGTAAGACACATTAATGCAAACCTCGACGCGCTCGATATACACGGATCAACATGCCGACCAGTAGAACGCAGGCCAGACTTGCTTCAACCAGCAGAATACTATCTAAGGGCTGCCGAAAGCGTGTTCGAGTAAAAAATATGGCCATCGCGAAAGAATTTGCGAAGAATAGCCACAAAAATAACCGCTCCGTCTGCTGCAGCGGCGACCTTGCGCGAAGTAACAGCCGTATGATGACCAGCAGTATAAGGACACCGAAGCTAGCGTAGGCGATTAGACGCTGAACGCCTGTCCCTTGCACCGCCGTGACGGGCTCATTATACGGCGAGAAGTAATTCGCTGCCTTAGCAAGGTAGAGCGTGAAACTGTCTCCAGGATTATGGGCAATCCAATCTAATGCAGAGTCACGGAAATACTTATCCGCATCCACTTCCCCCATCGCATGTGCGGAGGCTTTTACTCCGTCGATGTCTACATTGACACCAGAGGACGCCGTAGCGCTTGGATTGTTACCGATCAGAAGGTTAATGCCACCTGACGTACTCACCAGTATGGGACTGCCCATGATAACCATGTTGCGAATAGTCCAGCTGAGTATCGGTAATATGAACGAGACCAAGACATAAAGTCCCGCTCGCAACCTTTCGCCATGGGCAGTCACGACCAACCATCCCGCAACAACCAGCGCAGTGAGCCCCAAGGTGGGGACTGACAATATAAGAAGCGATGCCAGCAGTCCCGCAAGAATGTAAAGATAAGCGGGTCGCTTGTCTGAACGTTCACTGACGACGAGGCAAATCAACCATAGGGACAAGACGAGCAAAGTGGCGAATGCCTGCGGATACAACGTGGTTGCTGTATAGACGTTCAGTGGATACGTCAACACAGCAACCCCTGCGAGGCCGCCCCATGGACTGCGGGTGAGGCGGACGCCAATGGCTACCGCCACAAACGATGCGATAACTAGCAACAACGCGGGAATCAGCGCCAACAGGTTATGCGGCATGCCAAGAAGAAGAAAGACAGCGATTATGACGGGCCATGCGGGCGGCCGATAGGCTGTAGGAGAGCCACTCAGGACATATCCCTGCCCCTCACTGATGCTGTGTGCGATCTCGACGTACTGACGCTCGTCGCCGTAGCGAAGAGGGGTCTCCGTGGCTGCCGCATACGCGAGTACCACGACGCCGAGCAGGACCAGGAGGGCTACAATCATGTTCAGAATTGGTGGCGGGTTGGGCATCCAGGACATCCACCGACGTGTCACTTGCAAGGTCCCCCTAGCGCTGCTGGTTCACGACTAATCTGCGGCCCGTTCGGCGAAAGCAGTTCAATCCCCAAGTTGATCGTGGCGTCGCCGATGGCAGTTGCCCACTCCACCGAATGCCAAGACACCGCCGGCAGGACTTCAACAGAACGAGGCTAGCGAATCAATGAACTTGAAGAATGCCCACCTACTATCCCGATCGAGTCGGCGACCGCCACATTTAGGCGTTAACCTGACCGTTGCCCTCAGCAAGCCTATCCTGATGGAGTCGAGATGTCTCGCTCGCGGCGCGTAGCCTTGGAACCGCTCACATTCTCTTCCGCGATCGTGGGCCTTGCTGCCGTCCTAACATTGGTCGCCGGCATAGTCGCACCTCCCGCGGATTCCTCACAGGTATTATTTGTCGGCGATTACTCTACCGGCGACTTTTCTCAATGGCCACTCATGGCCACCAAATTTTACGGCTCGGCAACCGATATGCGTCCTGGAGCTAATTACGTGCCGGAGTACCCAGCCTCGATCGTTAGCGATCCGATTAAGGGAAAGGTAGCGCGGTACGAAGTTCGGAAGGGTGACTTTGTTGGCAGTAGCGAAAGCTCGCAAGTTACGGCTACAACGGCGGAAACTGGCGGCGCCGAAGGCCAAACTACTTGGTATTCATTTTCCGCTCGGTTCGACGTTAATTTCCCCCAGAATCATGGCACGCTCGGCTGGGGGGTTACGAATCAATGGCATGAAGGATCGAACAGGGGCGGAAGCCCTCCGATTTCCATGAATGTCGGTATGAGAAACGGGTATTGGTCGTTGGGCATCGTCCCTCAGGATGCGCCCGGGGACCCAGACGGCGATGCATACTCAATCTGGGATGTTCCCCTCGGAACAGACTGGCACGACATCAAGTTGCAGATCCACTGGTCTTCGACGAACGGTTGGATCCGACTTTGGCACAATGGGGTCCGCCAGAAGCTCCTCGGTAGCGTCGATACATTTGTTGTCCCCACCCTTATACCTGGTACGGATACGGTTTATTACAAAGAAGGCTACTATCGCAAACCGATGATGCCGACCGGTGTCCTGTTCTTGTACGGATTCCGTTCGGCGACCGAGGAATCTGCTTTGTAGGGCTTAATGGCGGGTCGTTTACCAAGTGTCGTCGTGTGCGCGCGCCATATGCGCTTGAGTCCTCACAATAAGAGAAAGTCGCAGTTTATTGCGCAATCTGGCGCTATTAGCATTGCGACTCTCCGGCTGTGACCTCTGTAACACTCCGAGCGCTAAAGAGGAACGGCAATTCTCTGCGCAACGCCCCGGAATTAGTATCTCGCCGTTAAATGCGAGATGGCGGCGCACGCACCAGCTGTGGGCTGCTGCGATCGGCTTCGATTGATGATTGACAGCCGTGTGCGCCATTCCTACGGAGCCATCAATCCAGTAACTCAAAGCGTCAGGGCCGCGATGGGTTAGCGTCGCGGCCATTGTGAGTAGCGTCTCCCGCTCAGCGGGGCTGTGTCCATCATCCGAACGCTCGCTATACCGCACACGACGTTACTTTTCGCATTGACACGCTATATGCGTGGCTGAGGTGCGAAGAATGGCGGGCGGGCAGCCAATCAAGAGGGATTCCAGAGATACGTGTTCGCCGGAATTGCACTTAGGGTGTTGGGCTGTGCCATGTCATACGACTCGAGCATGCGGAACGAATCACAAGTCGCGATTTCGTCCCTCGGCGCGGCTCAAGGATTGCGGCTCATACGGCCATCTCCGGTCGGACGGACTGAGCCGGCGGGACCCTGCCAGCCGTTAGCAAGGGCCAGTGCGCTGTCGGGGAAATGCAGGACCCTCGGTACTCGATCTGCTTCTCGTTTGAGTTCCAACTAAAGTGGCGCACAATTAGAGGACCGCACGGCAGGAGCAGTTTCTGAAAATCCTTTTCGTATGCACTGGCAACATATGTCGATCGCCCACCGCCGAACGTCTGGCCGTTGCCTACGTCCGCAGGCACGAGATCTCGGGGCTACTCGTGTCGAGCGCCGGCACCCGGGCGGTCATAGGGCACCCCATGCACCTCTCCGCCGAATTCGTGCTGGGTAGACTCGGCGGTGACGCTTCCGGGTTTGCGGCCCGTCAACTGACCTCCCGAATCGCGTCAACCGCAGATCTGGTCATCACGATGTCGCGAGACCACCGCGACTCAGTACTGGAATTGGCGCCACATAAGTTGCGCACGACATTTACGTTGATCGAAGTTGCCCGAATGGTGACGGAGTTCGGTGCACGTAACGTTACTGACCTAGCCGATTTGCGTCCGAAGCTGACCGTCAAAGAGCAGCGGGACATTGAAGATCCGATTGGTCAAGACCCCGAGACGTTCGCGAGAATCGGGGCCCAGATTTCCAGCCTGCTACCGCCAGTTCTGGAGCTCTGTCGCGGCGTCATCGACACTGGCGTTGGGTAAACCCCCGAGCGCCATCCGGCTCTCGCGCTTCTCGGCCAATGGTCCTGTTTCACCCGGGAGACAGTTAGCCTGACTGGAGTGGCATCTGGCTCGCTTCTATGGGGTCAAATGCCGTCAGCTACCTCCCAGGTGTTGACGACCACCGAAATGCAGGCCGATGGCGACGGTCGAACGGTAGGCCGCGTGGCCGTGGTTATGGTGCCGTGTTGTCTGCCCGCGCGGAGGTCAACTGTCGATTCCGGTGTAAACGCCCGCGCATAGTGCAGCACCGCTTTGATCGCGTCCTTGTCCTCGGCCATGGTCATGCTGTCAGCGGTCACGTAATTCCCCAGGTTTGAGGGGTTGTCCGTCACGTAATTCCTCACCCGCCGTCACGTAATTCCCCACCCCTTGGGGCGTGTCCGGTCGGGGTTGGGGCGCTGCTCAGGTTCGCTCCGTTCAAGAGCCCCGCCGGGGGCCTTGGAAGGGGCCTGAGTTGGCGAGGAGATCGTGGAACGTGACCGACTTCGTGGAGATGTTCCGGCACTGGCATGCCGGCCGATCCCAGGTGCAGATTTATGAGGCTCTGGGCATCGACCGCAAAACCATCCGCAAATACGTGGCGCCGGCCATCGCCGAAGGGCTGGAGCCCGCGCCGGAGGAGCCGTTTGATGAGCAGTTGTGGCGGGAACGGATCGGGCGGTGGTTCCCTGAGGTGATTGATCCGAGCGTGCGGGCGCTGACCTGGGATCGGATCGCGGTGCACCGGGACTGGATCGCCGAGCAGCTCAAGGCGCGGGTCACGGTGGCCACCATCGCTCAACGCCTGCGTGATGAGCGCGGTGTCGAGGTTTCTGAGTCCACGGTACGTCGTTACATGGCAACGGAATTCGCCCAACAACACCTCGAAGAGAAGGTCACCGTGGCTCGCGGCGTGGTCGATCCCGGTAGCGAAGCGCAGATCGATTACGGCAAGTTGGGGATGTGGCTGGACCCGGCGACGGGGCGCCGGGTCGCGGTGTGGGTATTCGCAATGATCTTGTCGTGCTCACGCGCTCTGTTCATCCAGCCCGTCGTGAGGATGGATCAGCGGTCGTGGAACGCCTCGCATGTCGCGGCGTTCGAGTTCTTCGGCGGGGTCCCGGCCCGGCTGGTCTGTGACAACCTCAAGACCGGAGTGATCCGCCCGGATCTCTATGACCCGCTGATCAATCTGGCTTACGGGGAGTTGGCGGGGTTCTACGGGGCCTTGATTGACCCCGCGCGGGCCAACAAACCCAAAGACAAACCGCGTGTGGAGCGGCCATGCCCTACATTCGCGACTCGTTCTGGGCAGGCCGGCAATTCGAGTCGATCCCGCAGATGCAGCGCGAGGGGCTGCGCTGGTCTCGTGAGGTCTATGGTCTGCACAAGCATCGCGGTCTCGACGGTGCCACGCCCTCTTCGGTGTTCGATGCCGTCGAGCGTGAAGCATTGATACCGTTGCCGCGCCGACCGTTTGAGCCTGTCATCTACACCGTCGGCACGGTGGCCCCGGACTGTCACGTCCGCTCCGGCAAGGCGTTCTACTCGGTGCCGTGGCGGCTGCTGGGCCAGAAAGTCACCGTCCGCGCCGCCGGGGACGTGGTGCAGATCTTCCACCACGACGCGGTGGTGGCCACCCATGTGCTGCACTTGTCTGGGCGGTCGACGAACTTCGAGCACTACCCACCGCACAAGGTCGCCCACACTCTGCGCACGGTGACCTGGTGCCGCAGCCAAGCCGAGCTGATCGGTCCCGGCGCGGTGGCGATCGTGGCCGAGCTGTCACAGGTCAACGCGATCCATCGGCTGCGCGCCATCCAGGGCATCATCGCGCTACGTAACCGCTACGGCGCCCCACGCCTGGACGCGGCCTGCGCCCGGGCCCTGGAGGTCGGCGACCCGCGGTATCGCACCGTCAAAGGCATCCTGGTCGCCGGCACCGAAACCGGCGACACCCCGGCAGTCGGTGCAGCTGCGCCGCCGGCGATGCTGCGCGGCCCTGAGGCCTTCAACACCGAACGCACCGCCTAGCCCGTGCGACAAACACCGCATTCGTATTCTGCTGCAATCACATTCGATGAAGGAAGACTGTTGTGACCATTCATGACCCCAGCCTGCGAGCTGCCCTGAAAACCCTGAAATTGACCGGCATGCTCGACACCCTCGATGCCCGCCTGGCCCAAACCCGCGACGGCAAACTCGGGCATCTGGAGTTCCTGCAGGTGCTCTGCGAAGACGAGATCGGCCGCCGCGAATCGGCCGCCCTGGCCCGGCGAGTCCGCCGCGCCCGCTTCGAACAACCCAACACCTTCGACGACTTCGACTTCGCCGTCAGCCCGAAACTTCCCGCGGCGATGCTGCGGGACCTGGCCGCGCTGCGGTGGCTCGATGCCGGCGAGTCAGTAATTCTCTACGGCCCGGTTGGTGTAGGGAAAACGCATGTGGCACAAGCACTTGGCCATCAAGTAGCTCGCCGCGGCGGCGACATCAGGTTCGTCAAATGCTCGAGAATGCTCGCCGACCTGGCCGGTGGCCACGCTGACCGCACCATCGGCCAACGCATGCGTGAATACACCCGACCTTTGGTGCTGATCGTCGACGACTTCGCAATGCGGGAACATACGCCCACCCAAAGCGACGATCTCTACGACCTGGTCTCCGATCGAGCCATCGCCGGCAAACCGTTGATCCTGACCAGCAACCGCGCCCCGAAGGACTGGTATCCGCTGTTCCCGAACCCGGTCGTCGCCGAATCCCTGCTCGACCGGTTGATCAACACCAGCCACCAAGTCCTGATGGACGGACCGTCCTACCGACCACGGAAACGACCCGGACCCGCCTCCACCTGACAACCCTCCACACCGCCCGCTACCCTCTGCGAAGCAGGGCCCGAACATGGGGAATTACGTGACGGCAACCCCTGGGGAATTACGTGACCGTCGGCACATGCCACCTCCCCGTCGGTGCCGGCGGCGGTGAAGTTGACCCCGAAGGCGCGGTCGTAGTCGGCCAGATCACGCACCGGATGACTGGGTTCTGACCGTCGGGCACCGTCTTGGAACTGGCGACCCAACTGGCTGCGGTCTCGACATGGGCGGGCGGCCCGGCACCGCCCATGGCTGGCCAGCAGAAGCCCGGGCCGAGCTACGAACACCTCGCTGAGGGTGCTCGCCTCGACGGACGAGCGCGACCCAGATGCGGGCGGCCGGGATGTACCGGGTCGAGTCGATCTGCGCAGCCTGGCGCAGGCAGGGCTACGTCAGCAACATCGACGCCAAACTCATGCCAGCATGTCGGCATCGCCTGAAAACTGCCCCCGTGTCAACGCGGTGGATTCCAGTCAACGTCGCAACATCAACGGACTCTGAGAGGCTAGCAAGGCGCCGAATAAGTCGGCCGGACAACGGTCGTGAAGGATCCTCCGCGGCCGGCGGTTCATCTCGTTCTCGACGGCCAGTAGGTGCTCCGCGGTGTGGCCGGCGAGGGTGACGCCCTTGGGGAAGTAGTCGCGTAGCAGCCCGTTCGTGTTCTCGTTGCTGCCGCGTTGCCACGGTGAGCGGGAGTCGCAGAAGTACACCGGTGCACCGAGACGGTCCGTGGTGGATCGATGCCGCGCCATTTCGGTGCCTTGGTCCCAAGTGATCGAGCGCAGCAGGCCCGCCGGGAGGTCCTGCATGCGGCACCAGCGCGGTATGCAACGAGTCGGAGTCGGCGCGGGGCAGATGCACCAGGCGCACCATTCGGGTCTGACGTTCGACGAGGGTGCCGACCGCCGAGAGGTGGTTGTCACCGATGATGAGATCGCCCTCCCAGTGTCCGGCCTCTGAGCGGTCGTCGACAGGGATTGGGCGGTCGTGGATCGTCAGCATCGGCTGCTCAAACCGCGGTCGGCGGCGCTGCCGACGCTGGTGCGCGCGACGGTGATCCCGGCCCGTGCGCAACGGTGACCGACGGTGCGGCGCTAACTTCGACGGCCGCAGGAAGCGCAATTCGGTTCGTAGACAGCCTGATAAATGCTCTCGTGGCACAACCACATCGATCGATCATCGCTGAAGCGTGACCGAAGGTGCCGGCTGATCTGCTGCGGACTCCATCGACGGCCGAGCAGTTCGGCGACCAGGGCGCCGAGTGCAGGGTTGGTGTCGACTCGGCGCCGGTGCCGACGCGCTCGCCGCGCGGTCGCACGCCGATGAGCGTTGAACGGCCGGTAACCGCGGTCGGCAACGGTGTTACGGCGCAGCTCCCGCGAGATGGTCGACGGCGACCGGCCCAACCGGTCGGCGACTGCCCGCATGCTCAGCCCGGCTCGGCGCAGATCGGCGATCTCGACGCGCTCATCCTGGGACAGGCATCGGCTGCTGATCGGACGGACCGCCAGCCGATCCAGCGGCGCGACGAATCCCACAACGACCCCGTTGCGGTACGTCTTGTAGCCGCGCGCCCAGTTTGCCCCGCACGTCCGCGATACCCTGACCTCGCGTGCCGATGCCGACACGCTCCACCCTCGAGCGCGAAGCTCCATGAACCTCGCGCGCTTGGCCGACTGTGGACGACGCCCCGGCCAGTTCTTCACCCGACGAGACGATGCCAACACAACCTCCAGAATCTAAGGGAGTGTTGCGACAGCTGCTAGAAACCACCCCGTTGAGAAGGGGTCAGTTTCCGACCGACGTTGACACAGCAGCCGAGATCGTCGCTTGTATCACGACCTGTTGCGGGTCGAACAGTCCTTCCGCATATCTAATTCCGACCTCCCGACCCGGCCCAAGTTCGCCCGCACCCGCGACGCCATCGAAGCCCACCTGACCATCGTGTTCACCGCCCTGGCCGTCATCCGCGAAGTCCAGACCCGAACCGGCCTATCGCTGCGGCGATTCCTACGCACCCTCAAGCCCATGCGCTCAGCCACCCTCGAAATCGACGGCTTCAACGCCACATTCCCACCAGCCCTAGAACCCAGGCCAAGACAATCCTCCACGCCCCACAACCCGAAAACTCAAGGCACTAAGCCAAATGATCCAACTCGGGTTGGTGATGGATCGATTGATCACAGCGATGCAGGGTCGCAGTAGACTTCCGGCGCTTTCGCGGAACCACTTGCACTGGAGGGGATTGCCGCATCGATCAGAAGGGCGGAGACGCCTACGAGAACGCGGTAGCCGAAACCACGACCGGGCTGTACAAGACTAAGGCAACCGGACCGGGCAGCAGCCTGTTAGGCCCGGCCCACTGCGTACCCTCGACGACGTCAAATAGCCGACGATGGAATGGGTCGACTTTTAAACAACCGCCGCCTGCACAGCGTCCCTGGACTACGAGTGCGAGAGCACCTGCTGCTCTCAAAACCGGGCGGACCAGCTGGCGATGTCTGAAGCGAGAAGCCGGCATCAAATCCGGGACGGTTCGCTGGGCTACCCGGGATCTTTGACTCGTGGGAGTGTGATCTCGTTGATCATCGATACGGCAGCGTCACCTGATCTGTCCCACGTGAATCGTCTGCTATTGAGGAGCGCAGCGGCCGATAAACGCGCGCGCATTGTCGAATCCCCGGTAATAGCCTGCAACGCCTCAGCTAATCGCCGAACGTCCCCAAGAGGCACGAATATGCAGCCATCACCTGCCACCTCTCGGAATACGCCGATATCGCTTGCGATTACCGGCACCCCGCGTTCCTGCGCCTCGATTATTGGAAGCCCGAAGCCCTCATAATGTGAGGGCTGCACGAGCGCTGCCGCGTTTCGCAGGAGAGCGTCCAACGTCGCATCGTCAACATCACCCAATGAACGAAAGAATTCAGGGGTGCCGCCACGGTTGAGTGCGTTGGCGAGATCACCATTAGCATCCCGTCCGACGTGCAGCGCTCTTACCGGCTCCCCGATACTTGAGAGCAAACGAAACGCTTCAATCGCGAACGTGATGTTCTTGTTTGGTGTAACATTTCCGAGCAATAGGACGTAAGGTGAGTCACCGATTTCCGGCGGCAGATCACTATTGCCATGCGGCAGCACACCAGCCCCAGCGACGACCCTGGCTTTCTCAGCGAGCCACGGATATATACTGGTCGCGTCGCGCGCAGAATTCGCCGAAGCAAACGCCACTCGCGTCGAACGCCGTGCGGCATCACCGAAGAACAACTTCCACCAGAGCCGATGTCGCCTCTTGTAGAGTTGCGGCAGGACCTCGAAATAGAGGTCATGAACCGTTATAATTGAGGGAATGCCCCGCACCGGCGGACAGGTCGGATTCATCGCGTAGACGACGTCGACATCACGCTCTCGCGCTATGTGCCCGATACTTCTACGTTGACGCAAGTTATTTAGCGGTGTCGACGAAATGTGCGGCAGAGTTACGACGGATTCGACACCAGTCGAAATTATCGGCGGCAGATCGTTCCCATCCCAGGCCGTTACGAAGACGATGCGGATATCCGCCCGACGAAGGATCGCCTCAGTCAGGCCAAAAGTGTAGCGGGTTATACCGGTGATTACACCCGGAGGCTCCACTACGTGATTTATAAGGACAGTAGGCTGCATTTCAAGGATCAATCTGGTTGAGCCGACACTGCAAGAATGGCAAGGACCACTATCCCACGACAGACTCGCTACGTGCAAACTTCTTATACACACTGCTCCCAGGTCGCGACTTTCGCGCGGCCAAGCACGCAGACACCAAGAAAAAGCGGCAGGACCAAATCGTTAACTCGCCTTCCTCAAACCCTGCACTACATAGGGTAGGCTCAGCCCACGGTACGAGTTCCGACGTGATGGGGGTAGGGATGAACGACGCGCGATGGTGCCATCTTGGACGCTATCGCACAATGACTCTCAAGTTGTTCGAAGCCACTCATATCGAATTACCGCATTGAGACGCAAAAGCGTAGGGCGGATCCTCCCGTTGAACTAGGCAGAGGAAGGGGCCGCGCCCAAATGCCTTCAAGAAATCCGAGGTTATGACGAAGAAACGACTGCACTGGTCCGCCAAAGGTGCCATCAAATCCCTTGCGAGGTCCATTGGTGTGGGCGTCGTAAGGCGTGAGACTCTCGATAAGCTACGCCTCCTTGAGCACTCTCAGCGAGATATCCAATTCCTGCAAGCGCTTTACCCAACTACCGCGACCCCTGAAAGTCTCGTAAATCTCCACAAGTCTCTGCTTCATATCTCAAAGTCTCGGTCGCAATATCGTCAAGACATATTCGCCCTCTCGCATCTCGGATTCAAAAGCAGTGGTTTTTTCGTCGAGTTCGGGGCAACAAACGGTATCGATCTATCGAATACTTACCTACTCGAGAAAGAATTCCGATGGACGGGAATTCTAGCGGAGCCCGCCAGGGTATGGCACGAAGATCTGCACAAAAACCGTACCGCCGCTATCGAGACAAGATGTGTATGGAGGGGCTCCGGCACGAAGCTCGTTTTTAACGAGGTGGACCACGCAGGCCTGTCTACCATCGACGGATATACCGACGTCGATTTACATCGGGAGTCAAGGTCAGGACGCCTTCAATACACCGTCGATACGATCTCGCTGCTAGACATGCTCGACAAATACCAGGCTCCCCGCCTTATCGATTTTCTCTCTATCGATACCGAAGGCAGTGAATACGAAATATTAAGAGATTTCGACTTTTCGCGCTATCATTTCCGTGTAATCACATGCGAACACAATTATACACCGATGCGAGAGAAAATTTACGAGCTTTTGACTCGGAATGGCTACACACGGGTCTTCACAGAAATCTCGTTTAACGACGATTGGTACATCTCGTTGTAACGCAGCGAATGCAGTGCATCAACTCGTCCGCCGGCCCAGTCGCATCCCCACATGACGGCACTTGCACGCGTTCCCGCCGAGCATCGTAAAGGGAGATGATACTTAGCGGGCTAGCGCATGAAAGTTGTCGGCAGCCCCAAGGCCATCGATTCGTACGTGCAAGCCTGGGAGAGCATGCGCGAGCATGGCCTAAAGATAATCACCCGCTCGTGGCGATAAACTCTTGGATACAGTCAATAAGTTGATCGCTCGCAAAATCGCAGATTTTGTCGGAGGCTCCCAGCGTGTCTATTTTGTTAAGTCCATCGAGTAACGCTTGCTCGTCAAGTGCCACGAAGATGTTGCTCGATGCCGACAGATATCGAGCTGTGGCAAGTTGATGCTCGTTGCGGATCTCGCGGAAGGCGGTCCTGCGCGGGAAAATTATAATGGGCTTCTGCAATTGCAACGCAGAAAGAATGGTCCCCATGCCCGCATGTGCTACTACTGCATCCGCTTCCGCCATGTGCCGGTTGAAATCACTTGGCTCCAAAAACTCAGAGTAGGAAATTGTTTGTGGAACATACTTTGCGCTACCGACCTGGGCAAAAATGTCGCTCCTTTGTGTCGCGTCCGCCCATAGATCGATATGTCGAATTAAGCGATCAAAAGGTAAGTCGCTGCCAACTGTCACAAAAATCACAGGACACTCCCCCTGAAGACCGGCCCGTTCGAACGCGCGAGATGAGGCCATTGAGTTAGCCATAAGTCAACATGTCGTCCCGCTTTTCGCCCAGAAAGCGACAACTCTTCAGCATTAGCGACGCTGTCCAGCCAAAGAGTTCGAGCACCGAGCAATTTACCGATTCTCACCGCGAAGTATCCAGGTGCAGCGCCGGTTGTGACTACGACGTCAGGCCGTTCCTGCACGATGAGTCGGAAGATCGCAAGAAAGCTACGCAATAGACCAATCTTCGACCAACGGTCCCCCTTTGGGATCACCACGAACTTCGAGTCCCCGACGTCCGCTTTGTAACCTTCCCAAACCGTGGCATACACCGTCTCACTTTCAGCAAACGCAGGACGTATCCGCATTAGCTGAACCCAGTGGCCCCCTCCTGACGCTATGGCCAGAACCTTAGCGCGTTTGAATGTTGAGTTGGTTTGCCATTGCGTCACGACAGTCCTTTGCCATGTGTGCAGATAGGCCATTAAGTGCGGAATTCGAAAGGCCTCAATCAGTCTCGCCAGCGTGGGCCGCGTGTTGCAGCCTAACAGAGGCTAACAGCGTATACGCGACATCAGCGCGTACGAGACACAAGCGGTGAGATCAGGCTTCCGCGTTCACCCGACAGGGCAAGGCTCCAGCCTGCCACAGGGAACTCAGAGTGCATTGTTGGTCCGCGACCTCTCGCCCGCTCAATGAGGATCTGCTGCAGGGCAGATGCGTGCGCGCCTGATTAGTGGTCCTCACCAAATACAGCACCCAGAAACCCGGCGCCCGGAGTAGGCCCCACCGGGAAGGCGCCGCCGGTGGCACCGGATCGGGTGACCTCGCTGCCTTCACGGTTTCGCGAGATGCACCCAAGTCAGCAGAACCAGAGCCAAGAACTTGGGCGCCCACGCATGAAACGGTAGGGGTGGTCGCTCGCCGCGGGTGTGGAACACAGGCTGTCGTTCTGCCGCTATAGATCGCCGAAATCTGATATACCCACTTGTTCGAACGCTTCGCCATACGACTTCTGACTAGGATGACGACCGTCGGCGTGGTCGGGTCTACCGAATGCGGCCGGCACATCATCGAGTTGACGGCCGGCGTTCGGACGCCGCTGAGCCAGGGGGGCATGACCATCACACCCAAATTTCGCAGCCCGCAAGCGGAGGACCTGTGGCGGAAGATTAAATCTCGCACAGCCCGCATTGGCGTAGTCGGACTCGGCTATGTCGGTTTGCCGCTGGCAGTCGAGTTTGGCCACGCCGGATTTAACGTGATCGGAATCGATGTCAATCGGCAGAGGTGCGATGCCGTGAACCGCGGCGAATCTCAGATTCAAGACGTACCTGCGGTGGCGGTTGCCGAACTCGTAGATTCGGGAAGACTACGAGCTGTTTCCGAAATGCATGCAGTAGATCAATTGGACACCGTCAGTATTTGCGTACCTACTCCGTTACGCAAAACTAAAGACCCAGACCTGTCGCATGTCATATCAGCCGCCGAGGCAGTCAGGCAATATCTGTCTCCTGGCATGCTCGTAATACTGGATTCAACCACTTACCCCGGAACGACCGAAGAAGTCGTCCGGACGATTCTGGAGGAAACTGGACTAAAAGCTGGTAGCGACTTCTTCCTTGCATTTTCCCCGGAGCGAATCGATCCCGGTAACGAGGTTTGGAATACAAAGAACGTTCCAAAGGTTGTGGGTGGGCTAACAACCGATTGCTCTGCGCTGGCGGCTGCCCTCTACGGTAGCTCCATAGATCAGGTAGTGGAAGTCAGTTCGCCACGCACCGCTGAAATGGTGAAGTTACTCGAGAACACTTTTCGGGCCATCAATATCGGGCTAGTTAATGAGATCGCTCTAATGTGTGACCGCATCGGCATCAACGTGTGGGAGGTTATCGACGCGGCCGCGACTAAGCCATTCGGCTTTATGCCCTTCTATCCTGGCCCAGGCCTTGGAGGGCATTGCATTCCTATCGACCCATTCTATCTTTCATGGAAGGTCAAGGAGGTTGGATTTGAAGCCCGTTTCATAGAATTAGCAGGCCATGTAAACGGAGCAATGCCTCATCACGTCCTAACAAAGATCTCCGATGCACTGAATGAACACGGAAAGTCCGTTAAAGGGGCAAGGGTGTTCGTAATGGGTGTCGCGTACAAACCAGAAGTCAACGATGTACGCGAGTCTCCGGCGCTTGATGTCATGGCGTTACTTCTAGAGAAGGGCGCATGCGTGCGGTACCACGACCCACTAGTTCCGCGCATCTATGGCGACTTGTGGACCGGCAAGCAAGATATGGAATCCGTGCCTTACAGTCGCGAGGAAGTGGCTTCTGCCGACTGCGTAGTAGTATTGACTGCACATAAGAGTTTTGATTACTCCAATCTTGCCTCGGATGCGCGATTAGTCGTCGATACTCGCAACGCGATAAAGAGCCTAGCTCCAAATGTGTTTAAACTTGGGGCGCCAAATCCAAGTACTGCCGCGGCAAGTTCGGAAGGGGGTATCTCTTGAACCCTCGTGCATCGTGCGCGTTGCGGTGAGGCTTAGCGGCTTCGCAAGTAGCCGGATTGGTTCGCCGAAGTCAAAGCCCCCACGACCGCCCCTGGCGGACGCTTTTACACGCGTTAGTGCCCTTGCGGACGACTAGCCGACGAGATTGAATTTAAGCGGCTCATAGGACTACCCCAGCCCTTCTCGCCACAGTGAAGACTGACAGGACCTCGTCCGTTGGAGTGTTATTCAACCGAGCAAACGAGTTCCCTTGACTCTAGGATGCAAATAGATGGCACCAAGGCCAGGTGACACAGCCGCGCAAGCGCGTTCCGATAAGTGGTTTATGCCCCTCGCGGTACTCGTTGGTGCGCTCGCCTTCCTTGCGTACGGCATCTCGGCATCCTCCATCGCTGTGATGACCGGCGGGGCTATCCTGGGTGCCGCTGCAATGTTTCTCGTCCCGACGCGAGCGCTACCAGCTATCGCACTGTGGCTTCTCGTTCTTCTGCCAATCGGCTTCATGGACATTCCGGGATTGATCGGCGACTTTTTTACGCCAGCAGTTCTGGTTAGCGCGATCTGGATGATTCGGCTCGCTTTCGCCCAACGCATGAGCCTGCTACTCCAGATGCCGATTCGTGGATGGCTTATCGCGATACCCTTCGTGGCGCTACTTTCGATGTCCACAGTCGCCAGCCAGAGAATCGATGTTACGGCTGTTTGGATTGCCGTGTTCGTAATCTGTGTCGTCACGCCGGCATTAGTCGGCCAAATATGTATGGATGATGTTTGGCCGACGGTTCGATTCGCCCTGGCCAGCATTGGTCTTTTTCTCGGGCTCTTAGCACTCTCCGACTTCTTCTTCCACGTGAATCCATGGTTAGCGCTGTACCAGGATGAACTTATCGGATCATCGGTGTTCCGGACTAGAACCAGTCTCGGGCATCCCCTCACCACAGCGATGGTCGCGTGTATATCGTTGACAGCTTGCGTCTTTCCTTCCGGAAGATCTAGCCGCCAATGGCCGTACCTACTCTGCGGCTTAGGTGCCCTTACTGCGGTGATCCTCTCAGTGTCCAGGACAAGCATTTTCACCATTGGCGTCGCTGCCGCCGTCGGCATAGCCTCGGCACTCCCCTCTGCTGACGGCTCGCCGGCGCCAGCTCGCGGCAGTGGCGGCCGTCTCACCTTAGTGATTTTGGCGATCACATTGTTCGGGGCCGTCGCGCTCTCGCCGCTTATGAGTCAGCGTAACGCCGCATCGGAAGGCATCAATTCTGCGAGCTATCGATCGCAGGTCCTTAATATGGCCATGGATATAGTTGCGGAGCGCCCGTTGCTCGGCTTCGGTCCTGGAACTTCAACACGGATCTACGACTACTACGCGCGTGCGCCACTTGAGAACTCAGCCCTACAGCTCATGGTATCGATCGGGATACCCGCTTTCGTTTTATTCTTGATCGGCCTGTCGATGGTTGTCTTCGCTGCGATGAGGCGTGGGCGCGCCGGCCCGGCTGCGGGAATTGTTGCGTTCTTCATTTCCACCGCGGGATTCAATATCATCGATGCCAGCCCCGCGTTCTTTGCTCTTCTATCTCCACTTATTGTATGCGCAGTTTTGCCCGCCAAGACGAATTCGGCTAGGTCGAGCGCAGAGACCAAACGCGATTCCACGAGCGCGTCATGCACATTGTCCATTGTGCATGATTACCAGCGTCGAGACGGGTGTGGGCAGTCTGCTAGCGCGAACTAAACGGCGGTCGAACACATACACATTTCGTTCGTAGCGCTATTTAAAAACCGGCATGAGTAGGTTCACTTCAAGGATGAAACCGAATCTCCTGGCGATACAGCGACCCGCCTCAGCCATGAGTCCCCACTGACCCGAGAACTTAGGGCACTGAGCCACCAGCTCACGGGGCGAATACCTCTAGATAATCTATATAGATCCTCGATATTGCTGAATCAAATCTCTATCGGATAGAACTCCCTCACTCTTTCGGCCCATGAAATAGAGGCCCGATGCCGCATCTAACGAAGCCGGCCTGTCGACGATAAGGTGATCGACATACTTCAAGAAAAAGGAGGTTAAAGCAGCGAGCGCCGTGAGAATCTTCTGAAGTGTCGCGCTTTTAGTAAGGCTTCGCAGGAAATACTTGTATGACCATGCTAACGCCATTGAGGGGGACCCGATTGGTGGTCCAGTCGCTATGCGACTTGGGGTTGGTGGGTCGTGGTCCACTGTAGAGCGAACTCGGCTGGGGTGAGTTCGCCGTGGGCGGAGTGGGGTCTGTTGGCGTT
>Ga0172382_10004062_pt1 | contig 22680 bp, 37 predicted proteins | sample Leawel138RmetaG_FD_122245 | JGI IMG/M metagenome (GOLD analysis project Ga0172382, IMG submission 122245) | Leachate microbial communities from a municipal landfill in Southern Ontario, Canada - Leachate well 138R metaG | ecosystem: Engineered > Solid waste > Landfill > Unclassified | place... | reverse complement strand
ATCTCCCAAATGAAAATTTTAAATTAAGTTCTGAGACAGAAAACAAACCATCTTTTTTTGAAATGGAATTTTTACTCAATGGAGAGATTTTTATTTACGGATTTGAAATTGATAAGAAAAAAATTTGCACGGAATGGTTAAAGCAAGTTAAAGGAAACAAAATTCTATTTAATAGAAAAGAACAAGATATAGAGCACAATAAAAATTATTTTCAAGAAGCCACAACGGTATTGAAAAAGCAAACCTCAGAGAAGGTGCTGTTTTTAACAGTTCTTGCTAGCAATCATGGTGAGATCTCAGAAAAAATAATTCAGCTTATTCAAAATACAAATTATATTTCTGGCACACAGAGAGGTGATACGCTTAATTTTTCGTTTGGTCAATTTTTAAACAATCCAAAAATGGCCAAAAAAATGAAAGAATTTATTCTTAAAGCTGATTTTGGAATTGACGATATTCAAGCAAGTAAAAAAATGATTTTAGCGAAAGAAGCACGCAATATTCCCGATAAATTCAAAGAGTTGTTATTTCAGGAAAACTCAAAAATCGCTGAAAAAAGTTTAAAGTTTTTACATAAAAAATATAGCTCAAACGGAAAAGAAGCAGAGAAAGAATCACTGGATTTTTTTACAGAAGAATCAGAAGGCACACAAACAATGTTTGCGTTATCGGCACCTTTTATCGACACATTAGATAAGGGAAAAATTTTGTTTATTGACGAAATTGATGCCAGTCTGCATCCATTGCTTTGTCAATACTTAATTTCTATCTTTAATTCTAAGGAAAAAAATCCAAACAATGCTCAATTAATTTTTACTACGCACGACACATCTCTCTTGAAAGAAGATCTGCTTCGCAGAGATCAGATTTATTTCACTGATAAAAATAAAAAGGGAGCAACAGAACTATTTTCTTTAGCAGACATTTCAGAAAGAAAGGGCGTAGATTTTGCAAAACGTTATTTAGAAGGAAGATACAATGCTCTTCCATATATTAGTGATTTTGAAAATATAAAATTTTCTAAATAATATGACAAAATATAGAGGCAAAAAACAACATCGCGAAGTTCATCCAAAAATTTTTGTTTGGTCTCATACCGCTAAAGCAGAAATTGAGTATTTTCAAGATTTTAAAAATCATCTTCGAACACCCCTGTTGATGCCTCAAAAAAATATCTGCTAGACACCGCAAGAGTTATTGGAAAAAGTTATAAAATGGAAAATTAAAAATATTTGTGAAAAAGACGGAGACCAAGTGTGGTGCATTTTTGATATAGATGACTTTTATGATGACATCGACAAAAACGGCAAACATACCCTTATGACTGCCATTAAAAATGCCATACAAAATAATATAAAAATCGCTTATGCAAATGAATGTTTTGAATTATGGATATTGGTTCATTTTCAAAAAACAGCCACTCCGATTAAGAGAGGGAATAAGATTGAGAAAAAAATTCAAGAAATGTTTAAAAAACACAAATTGCCAAAATTTACAAAAAACCAAAAAGTATTCGATCTTTTGCTGCCATTTCAAAGTAATGCTATTAAAAATGCAAAAACCGTTTTGGCTGATTATGCTAAAATTAACTGGGATGAAAAAATAAGCAAAAAAGGAAATCCATCAACTAGCATCCATTTCCTTGTTGATGAAATAAATACACTTATTGGAAATCGATAACGAACCAATAAGGAGTTTTTGATTTTGGGCATTCACCCCTTACCCCTCTACCCAAAATCAAAAACAAAAAAACTTATTTATTATTTAGAATAAAAGCAAATTTAAAAAAAGAAAAATGAAAGAATTTTACATCACATAACAAGGCATATCCGGTTCAAGAATTTTTCGTCAATAACTTCAACAGGGAGTAAAAAATTCTTTCACCCAAATTTTTCTTTCGCTACGCTTCAGAAAAACTTCGGATATGCCTAACGTTTTAACTCCCTAACGAGTCCCCATCTCAATAACTGTTGGAATAAAAAATAATTAAACTAATATAAAAAAAATGGAGAAAGAAATAAAACATATTACTAGAAAAGAGCTTGGCTGGATGAATAGAAATATTGACTTGAACAAATGGAAGAAAGACAACGCTAAAAAAGTTATTTTAATAGTTGATAATAGATATAGAATCTTTGTGGATGGAATGAGCACAAATGTAGAAAAAGAAGACAACCCAATGGTTTCTCTCACAGAAAGTAAAATGCCACAATATATACACGACTTTGTTTTTTAACCCCCTCCCCCAGAAACCAAGTAGAGAGATGTTAATAATTAAAAATAAATAACTATGCCCACAGAAGAATTCTGGTTTTTAGCAGGACTTGGAGTATTAATTTTCTTAACACTCTTACCGTTTGCTTTATCAGATAAATGGAGAAATTAAATAATTAAATAATTAAACTAATATAAAAAAATGAAGAAAGAGGAAAGAACCTGTGTGCAGTGTCATAAAAAACTTAAATATGGGGTAGCAATTCAAAACACTAATATCGCCTTTGCGGTTTTAGTTGATAAGCCATTATATAAAAATGATGATATGCTAATATCAATATGCCATAACCCAAAATGCCCAAACTATGGATTATTGCAAATTTCAAATGAAAAAATGCCTAATAAATAAACAGGAATAGAGATTTAAAAAATCTAACAAATAACTACCAACTCCCCATCTCAATAACTGGGAATGAAGAATAGAATTAACAATTAACTTAAAATAATATGAAAACACTCTTTATCACAATAGTATATCTACTAGCTTTCACTATTCTTCACATTCAATCCACTCCCACTGCTTACGGAGTATCCTATGAACTAATGGGTAAAACAGGTTATTCAGTGGTCTATGGAAGTCCGGTAGAGATAATTGACGAGCTAAATTCAAGACAAATTAACATAATTGATATTAGACCAATCAGGTGATTAAACTTAAAAAAGACGACAAATTTTACATTCTAACAGTGGAAGATAAAGACTCCTGTCAAGAAATGGTCATTACTCCCAAAGAAGCCAAAGAGATTATTTCAAAACTAAAAAAAATTGGAACTTCCAAGAAATGAGAACTTGGCAGTTTCAGTTTTTCATGATTTCTGAAATTGCTCTTCTTATACCGAGGGGATGAGGTCTTTATATTTTTATTCCTTGTCCCCTCTAATAAGAGTAAAGAAATAGAATAGTTTGTATCTATTTAAAAAAAGATAGATACAAAGTTATCCACAAAGAGTTATTGACAGATATTTTCTTTGTGCTAGTATGTAGATACTAACATAAAACAATGCAACGAAATTACACGCTAACAAAATATTTATTATTGCCAGCAAAGGGCAGGTGTTGCATTAGCGTGTAGCCTGCCCTTTTTTGGTCGTAAAAATTAACAAACAAAAATGGAAAAACCAATAGCGTTTTATCCTCAACTTGCGAGGGAATTGGGGGATATAGCAAGTGCAATTTATTACCAGCAACTCTATTACTGGAGAGATAAAGGAAAAAGAGATGACGGCTGGATCTATAAATCAGTCAAGGAAATAGAAGAAGAAACAACACTAACAAGAAAACAACAAGACAGAATAAGAAAGAACCTCTTGGAAAAAGGCTGGATTGAAGCCAAAAAGAAAATGGCTAATGGAGCACCAACTTATCATTACAGGTGTCTTATGATGATTGATGTTGTGTTAACAAAGGTAAAATTCCGAAGTGTCCCAAAGGGACAAAACGAAGTGTCCCAAAGGGACAAATCAGAAGTGTCCCAAAGGGACAATTCCATAACAGAGAATACCAGAGAATACAACAATGTGCGTGAATTTAAAACTAAACAAGGAAAGACCATTACAATGGAAACAGGGGCTACATATAAATCAGATGGTTTTTCTCCCAAAGATAAGTTGGCAATGAAAAAGAGGTTGGAGAGGTCATTGGGTTTAAATAAGACAAGCAAGTGGTCAGAGCTTTTATTTGGGGCGGCGTGGGATTTTCTAAAAATTTTTAAAAAAAGGTGTGGCTACGATTATCCAGATGTTGTCCTGCTGGATGATGTTTCAAAAACATTAGCCAAGTGGTATGAAAATGGCGAGACGCGCGAAAGTATAAGGGGGCTTTTAATACAATTCTTTGATAGCGATAAAGCCAATAAAATTACAATCACTCCAAAATCAGTATTTTCCGCTCATACCTACAATTCTTGGAAACAAAATAAATTAAAAATAAATAATAATCAAAACGAATGGTGGAAAAAATAAATATGCTGGATAATGCCCTAGCATATATAAAAAAACAAAAATCAATAATTCCTCTAAAAAAAGACAAAAGACCTTTACTAACTGAATGGCGAGAATTCCAGCACAGGATACCGACGGAGAAGGAAGTAAGAGAGTGGTGGTCTAAATGGCCAGATGCCAACATTGGAATAGTGACGGGAAAAGTATCAGGCATAACTGTTGTTGATGTAGACATTGATCACGGAGGAAAGGTTGATGGACTTCCGCCAACACTAATTGTCAAAACTGGTAATGGTGGTTGGCATTATTATTATCAATACGAGGAAGGCATAACTATTGGGGCGGGAATTAAACAAGGGATCGATATACGAGGTGAAGGAGGTTTTGTGGTGGCTCCGCCAAGTTGCACAGAATATTTTAATAAGGAAGGGAAAAAAAGAGGAGGAGAATATGAGTTTGTTTTAATGCAAGAGCCAGAGCCATTCCCAACAGATATTTTCCCAATTAAAAAAGACAAAGTAGATTGGCAAAGTATTTTACAGGGTGTTAGCGAGGGTGAAAGAAATATGACGACAGCCTCACTGGCTGGGAAGCTGATAATGTCATTTAAAAAAGAGGAATGGGAAACAGTAGCGTGGCCATTATTATTATTATGGAACAAAAACAACAAACCCCCTGATGATGAAAAAGTATTAAGGAGAACATTTGAAAGTGTTGCAAAAAAGCACGTTATTTCTCATAAGGAAGAAGAGGAAATAAAAATAGTCCCAATGGCAGAAGCGGCGGCTATGCAGAAAGACAGCGAGCAAGTTCCTTGCAATATGGAAATTCTTGATAAGGCTATGGAGGGTGGAATTTCTCGTGGGAGTTCCATTATTATTGCGGCACCTTCGGGTGAAGGGAAAACCGCTTTTATGGTTTCGATGTCGCATAATTTTTTAGTCAATGGTGTTCACACGCTTTGGTTCTCTTTCGAAGAAAACATAAAAGATATTTGGAAACGCCATCAAGAGGCAGGCACGCCAGAAAATATCCCAGCCTTTTGTCCGTTAGATCTAGCAGACAACAAACTAGACTTCATTGAAAAGGCTATTAAAATAAAAAAGCAAGATACAGACTTCTTTGTGGTGTTTCTTGACCAGTTGTCATTTTTAGCTCCAAAGATTAGTGACAAAACAGCCGTTGATAAGATACAAGGAAATTACAGTATGTATCTAGGGCTAATAAGCCAGCAGGTAAAAAATATAGCAATGGAATATCAAATAATCATAGTGCTGGCTCATCAGTTAGGAAGAAGTGGGGATGTCGCTTATTCAGATATGATCAAACACGCACCAGATAAAGTCATCTATCTAAAACGAGAACCAGCAGGCGTAGAAAGTGCCGAAGAATTTACTGACAAGACATTTGTTATCTTCAAGAAAAATCGCCCCTATGGAACAAGACCAAGACTGGCAATGACAGTTAGGGGAGGGTTATTTGTCCCACTAGATAATCAAGAGTATGTTTTAAAGCAAGCTCAAAGTATATTGGGAGGAGAATTTTCAGACTAATTATTAAACTAAAAATATGGAAAAAATATGGGTAGGAGAGTATAACGTAGAACAAAAAGTGTTTCACATTGATACACTCGATAAAAGTTGTCAAACAAATGAAGCCAGATTAACAGAGTGGGGTTCAGTGGCGTGGATTCCGTTTTGTTATGGAAAATCAAACGAAGAGGTTAGGAAAAACATAAGAAAAAAAACAATAGAGCTTTATGAGAAAGGAGATGCAGAGGGAGATAAAAACAAATATATCTCGGAGTTTTTAACTAATTATTCTTTAAGTTAATGTTTATAAATATTGATAACCAACTTGTTGCAGATATTGGAAGCAAGGCAATGCTCTTAAAACATATCAAACGCCTCTGCAAAGAACAGGGCAAGAACTATAAAGGCTTTTCGAAAATGCCCAAGAAACAGCTTTACAAGATATTTCAAAAGTTATCAACAGTTTAGCTATTGACAAACATTTTATATTTGCTATAATTTAACTATAAGAAGTAAATAAAAAATATGGACTACTACACCGAAGACGATTACCTACAAACCTACCGAGACAGCGAAACCTACGACGACTACCAAGAAAAAATCGGCAGTCAAGGACTAGATCATAACCTCGCCCATATAATCTGGGGCGAACTTACATCTAAGTATTCTAACAATTAAAAATATGAAAATAACCACTGTTGGAGAATTAAGAGAAAAACTTAACCAAGGCTACATAATGGCTGGAGAAAACGACGAAGGCGAATTAGAATGGTTTTTCCCTACTCGAAAATCCGCCGGAGAAAAATTAGCCGAACTATTAAAGAAAAAAAAATGAAAGAAAGAATAGAAGAAATATTAAAATACTTTGAAAAAACATTTGGAGTAGAGCAGCTTCCGAAAAATGGTAAATTTGCTTTAAATATTTACTATGGCTATGACGATATATTTGTTTTTTTAAAAAAATCACTCACCCAAATAGCCAAAGAAGCAGCTGAAGAAAGAGATAAATATTGGAAAGAAAAAAATAATGGAATTAAATGAGAAATGGAATCTAAGACAACTTAAAAAAACTAGAGAAAACCAAATAGACAGTGTTTATCAAAAATTCTTAGATAATAAACTAAAACGAAACAATGAATAAAGAAGAAAACACTAAAGAATTTCAACTTGCCCACAAAGAATTTGAATTTACCTCTGCTCTCCGTTACGCTGTCCAATCCCCGATGCTTAACGATGAAGAACTATTTAATCTAATGTTAGAAACTTTGGGAAAATCCCACACCAGAGATTTCCTCAAAACCGCTAACGAACTTTTTAATCAAATACAATGATAAAAAAAGATTTAATTGATGCGCTAAAAGCATTTAATATCAAAGAGGAAGAAATGGCTGGTTTGACAATGGACCAACTGGCTCAAAAACTTTCCGAAGTAAGAAAAGAGAAAGAAAAAAAAGACGCACCGCCAAAACCTGAAAATCTGAAAGTTGTTGAGATCACTCGTTCCTATTCAAGAAAGGTCAATCTTGGAAATTACCAAAGCGAAGACTATTTCTGTTCTCAAAAAGCAGAAGTGGTCGAGGGAGATGATATTCACGCAGTATCTGCTTGGCTGGCTTATCAATGCAAAGTCGAGGTGGAAAGCTCTATTAAACAAAAGAGCCAATCACCTTTTTAAATAAATAATAACTAAACTAAACCAATGCCAGGAGAACCACTAACATCAATTAAGCCCTATTTGTTAATTACACAGGGCAAAATAAGTCAAAAGGTTGAAGAAAGCACGCCAGGAGCCATTCGTCGAGATTATGAACTCAAAGACGGAACCAAGGGAACTAAATTTGTCCATTATTTTAAAAACTGGACAGGCAAAGTAAAAGACTTGCGAATTAAAGACGGAGATTTTGGGCAAACACTGGAAATTGTTTTTTCTGATGCTATCTTAACGCTTAATACCGAGAGCCGATTTTTCACCGACTTCTGCAAAAAAATAATGGCGGTGGATATTAACCAACCAATTACTGTTTCCCCATTCGATTTTGAAAGCGAAGGAAAAAGAATTGTCGGGATGACTGTCATTCAGAATGATGAAAAAATAAACTCTTATTATTGGGACGGAGAGAAAAACACGCATAACTTTCCCGAACCGCCAAAGGACAAGGATGAAATGACCAAAGACGATTGGAAGATTTATTTCATTAATGTCAAAAGCTTTCTTTTGAACGAAATCCAAAAACAGAACGAGAAAATTGATCGAACTCCCGAAGTTGAAGAAACCAAAGAGCCTGAAATTCCAACCATTGATATTGACGAGGAAGAGATATCAGTAAAAGATATCCCATTTTAAACTTCTCAAGGGGCGTTAGGAGTGCCATTTTTGCCCCCTAAACGCCCCGCTAAGACGTTTTAACCCCTCAAAAGGTCATCTGACTACCCCCCAAGATTTAACCCCTTAAAAATCGCAATTTTGAAAAAACCAAAAAAGAAACTCACTCCTCAACAGGAGAAAGAAAAACTCCGTAAACGTTGTGTTGCCCTTGCCAAGAAAATATCAAAAGAACGTGATAATTATAAATGCTGTTATTGCGGACGGGGAAAACCGCAAGTAGCAATTCACTCACACCATATTTACAACGAGGGCTGTCATCGGGCAATGAGTGCGGATATAGACAATCTAATCACGGTTTGTTTCACCCACCACAACAGCAGTTGGATAAACCACCAACCCAGCTTTCACAAAAACCCAATGGAAATGGCAGACTGGTTTAGAGAAACATATCCCGAACGATACAAGGCACTAAAAGCACGAAGCCAAAAACCAATCAAAGCCGATATAATCTATTGGCAGAAAAAATATCAAGACCTATTAGAAATAGATCATAAGCAACCAACAAAGAATATGAACATAACAACAATAGAAGAAGTACCAAAATGTATAGAATGGGTTGATGAGGAGTATCCGGTAAGAACAAATAGCAGGGGCAAAAAGGTTTATGAAAATGTGCATCCAGAGTTTTTTAATGATTGGTCAAAGAAGGAACTAAAAAACGAGTGTGCAAGATTGAACCGTATTTTAGAAGATTGTAAAAAAATAATTTCCAACTGCCACCATTAAAACTAGAACAAGAACTTAAATGAAATATAAATGTGAAATAGACAAACGAGATGGTGGTATTTGGGAAAAGAAAGAAACGCCCAAAACAATTACTTTTACCTATATTGATGATTTACATTTTGAACCTAATTACACTAAGATTAAAATAAGCAAGACAGGCAAGTTTTACGGAGATGTTTTGAGAGACTGGAAAGACGGAACTTATACTGCCTATCCTAAACAGTGCGGAATACCTTATTATTTTGAGCCATTATTAGAACAAGAACTCCAATGAATATCCAAACCCCCGCCCAATTAACTGGCTACAACCAAAAAGCAGACCGATCAATGACACTTCGTTTTTCAACGAGGGAATACTCTCCGGAAGAAATAAAAGAACTAGCCGAGATATTTCAATCCGAAGGCTGGCTACTTTTCTCTCCGAATGAATTTAACCCCGCTGACGTTCCCAAAGAAAACGCCGGGACCGATACTAAAAAACCCTCCCAAAGATTGAGAAATGTCCTCTATTGCTGGTGGAAACAAAAAAAAGACAAAGGCGACTCTGTCCCTGATTTTGACGGATTTTATAAACTCCAAATGGAAAGCCTAATTGATCAAATTAAAGATAAATTACAATGAACAAAAAAAAAGCCAGTTAGTTTTCATATAATAGACGAATTCAAAAGCACTGTTAAGTCATTAGGTATTAACGAAAAAGGAGTTTTTGTGATTTTTAAGAATGGAGATAAAATGGCAATTTACCCTGATGGTTTAGCAACATACGAAGGCACTATAAAAGGTGCATCCACTAATGGAAAACTAAATGTATATCATCGGTTTGTGTAACACAAAAAGGGAGAGCAAAAATTCTTGCCCTCCATTTTACTTTTGTTAAGCCTAAATCGGCTTGGGTCTTGACTTTTTTTAAAAAAGGGAGTATAATGCAACCATAAAGCCACTAATACCAAGTGTCTCTCAGGAGACAAACAATAAAGAATGGCTATCAATCATCTAACCCTAAAAAAAACAAAGTAGCGGTAAAAACGTGATTTTTGTTGTGCTATTTGAAAACTAAATATGCCCCAGTTCTATAAGTGGTCCAACGAGACCACCCACCCTTTTCAAAAATATCTTTGGCAATCTCAATATTCCGGTCAATATCCATTAGCTCATCAGTAGAATAATCGTGATAGATTTGTGAAATTTGAAATAACCCAATAGACGGCTTTGATAGATGCTCATCACCCACGGCGGAAGGATTTAAAGACGACTCGGCTTTGGCAACTGCTAACGCTGTTTCCGCTTCTTCTCCAAAGGCTCTTCTGATTTTATCTTCGATTGTATCTCCGCCAACCTCGACGCTAACTGGCTCTGTTTCTCCGCTAATAGCATCAATTCTATCGTCAGCTCCTCCTCGCTCATTGATAATAATAATGGTTTTGCTTTCATTTAGTATTTGTTTTAATTCATTAAAAGACGCACAAAACGCACATCCTATTATGTAAGCACTGGCTAATATCCCGATCTAAGCATAATAATACATCAGCACAGGCTTAATTTTCTCCTCCGGTATTCGGTAATATCTCTTAGTAGAGAACCGCCCCCGAAGATTTCTTTTTTTCATTTGTTTTTGTTTTAGTTTTTAACAATGCCCAAATTTATATATACGATATTCCATCCAATAATCCGACGCCTCATTATTTGATAAATTAATCCCAGCACTTTCACATCTAGCTCTAAAACCCCAATAATCACGAGACTTCTCAAGAATTTTAAATATATCAAGAGGTATTTTCATTTATTTAGATAAAACTCAATCATAGAATACAGATGATAAGCACCAGGCATACATAGCATAATCGCCCCTAATATAATTGCTACGATCGCCCATTTAGGAACACCCATTTTTTTAAAGTTAAGAATAAATCCACCGCCCCAACCTAACCCGAAGGCTTCGAATTACACCCTACGCATATTATGTTAATATGTTTTAGATATAATCTAGGATAAAGGCAGTTTTTAAAAGAAAAGTGAGGCAGACAAAAGTTATATTTGATTGTCTATTAACCTCTAATACTATTATAGCAGATTGAAAAAATTTGTCAAGTATTTACAAATAATATCAATAACTTAGCTTAACAAAGGCAAAAAATGAAGGTAGTTCCGATTTCAAAAAAGAAACCCCCGCAATGGATATTGGATGAAGTAAAAAAATTTGGTGTTAGTTGGGAAAGCGGAGTTATATTTACCTATGATGGCATAATCTCAAATTGCCGAGGAGAGATGACCGAAGACCTCTTAGCCCACGAAGGCAACCATATAAAACAGCAAGCCAAAATCGGAGCAGATAACTGGTGGAAAAAATACTTCAAAGACCCCACATTCAGATACGAACAAGAGCTTGAATGTTACCGGAAACAATATCAATGGATAAAAAATAACATAAAAGACCGGAACGAAATTTTTAAACACCTAATGCATTACGCCAGATCATTATCATCAGATATGTATGGCAATCTAAAAACAACGCAACAAGCATTATCAGACATAAAACTATGAAAGAAGATTCAAACAACATAGACTGGATAGCAAAAGCGATTGAATACGAAGCAACTCCAAGGGCTTTACGCATTCCCAAAAAGAAAGGCGAGTTTATCAGTTCTCTTAAAGATATACAAGGCAATCCTATTCCAAGTAGCACATATTATTATGAGCTTTCCAAAAAAGAAAACAGCGACAAGATAATAGATATTTCTTTTAGGTATGCAAAGAGGCTTACCCCCGAAGTGCTGGAAAAACTTGGAGAGAAAGCAGTTTCCGGAAACGACACAAGTATAGCTCAATTTATGGAATATGTTTTAGAAATAAAAAAGAGACTAGATATAACAACTGATGGAGATAAAATTAACCCAATGAGTTATGAGCAAGCCCTTAACATTATCGGAAGAAAAGAAGAGAGCAACAGAAATAATATGTCAGAATGAATTAACCGCCTTTTCTGGCTTTGTAAATCCTCGTTATAATCCAAGTTGGCTACACGAAAACATAGCAAAACAACTAGAAAGAGTGGAAAAAGGACAAGTAAAAAGATTAATGTTATTTGTTCCACCCCGCCACGGTAAAAGCCAATTAGCCTCAATAGATTTCCCCGCCTGGTATTTAGGCAGACACCCCGAAAAGGAAATAATCACATCATCTTATTCGGCAGAGTTGGCACAAGACTTTGGCTACAAGACAAGAAACCTAGTTAACTCTCAAGAATATCAAATATTGTTCAATACTAAGTTAAGGGACGACAGCAAATCAAAAGCTAAGTGGCTAACCAACGAAGGAGGAGGATATACAGCTGTTGGTGTTGGTGGTCCAATAACTGGTAGAGGAGCTGACCTTTTAATAATAGATGATCCTGTAAAAAACCGTGAAGAAGCAGAAAGCCTAACCATAAGGGATAAAATATGGAACTGGTATACCTCAACCGCTTACACTCGATTGGAAAAAAATGCCGCTGTTATCCTAATTATGACTAGATGGCACAAAGATGACCTAGCGGGAAGATTATTAGAAAAAGCAAAAGAAGACGGTGAACAGTGGGAGGTAATAGAATTTCCGGCAATAGCCACAAGAGATGAGCTTTATCGAAAAAGAGGGGAAGCTCTATGGCCCGAGAAATACGATTTCGACGCCTTGACCACCATTAAAAACACCATAGGCATATATGACTGGCAATCTCTATATCAGCAACAGCCAATATCAAGTGAAACACAGGAGTTCAGAGATGAATATTTCAGATACCGCTCAATGGAGCAAGTAGAGGCCTTAGATACTAAGAACATTCTCACGCTGGACACAGCAATCTCACAAAAAGCCAGTGCTGATTATAATGGATATTGTATAAATTTCATTGATAAGGAGAATAAGTGGAATATAAAAGCTTGGAAAGCTAAAGAAAGTCCCAAGCAGTTCATAGATAATCTTTTTGCCCTTTGGGATAAGTATAATTTAGACATCATAGGTATTGAAAAAACCATATATCTTCAAGCTATCAAGCCTTTCTTAGATGATGAAATGGTACGAAGAAATAAGTTTTTAACCATAGTTGAACTACAACATAACCAAACCGCCAAGGAAACGAGAATAAGAGGAATAATCCCACGCTATGAAGCTGGAGCAGTATATCATATTAAAGGGCATTGCGAAGAGTTGGAAGAGCAACAGCTTACTTTCCCCAAAGGGATACACGACGACATATTAGATGCAGAAGCATATCAAGCTCAAGTGGCTACTCAACCAGACGAAGAAGAAGTTGAAAGTTATAATTTTCATAATGAAACATTTTAATGAAGATAAACGATTACATTGACAGTTATCGAAGGGGAACAGTCCAAATAACAAAAGGGGTCAGTTATAATCTTGAAGATGTTATTGCGGACAATTTTTTATCAATCAATGCCAAATATTCAGAGCCTAATTTTTCTGATGGCACACCCAAGGAGTATTTTGATATTGCCCGTATTCTTTCAACTAGAATTAAAGCAGCGACTGATATTGATACCAAAGACATTCAATTAGCGGCGGAAAATCCTCAAGCAATTGGAGTAGCCGACCTCATCAAAGGAGCAGTCAGGCATCAATTAAAGGTCCAAGACTGGGGAGAAAAATTCAATCAAGTCAGAGATGAACTGGTTGATATGGGACACGTTATCATCAAGAAGGTCAATAACGAAACCAAGATAGTTGATTTACGCAATGTTATCAGACCGCCCCACGTTCTTGATATTCAAGAGGGAGGAATATGTGAAAGAGTATTTTTGACTTGGGATGATGTTCTAGCCAACAAAAAGAACTGGAAAGAAAACTGGAGCGACATTGAAGCCCTCAAAGAAAAACTGGACAAAGAGAACAAGACCTATTTTACCACCTACGAACTCTGGACAATGGATAACTTCAAGACCAAGGGAGGCGAGAAATACACCAAAGGATGCATCGTTTATCTAGACAGAAGCCTATTGGAGGAAGAGGCTGATAGTTCTGCTGATAGCTGGAGCCCTTATTTGGAACTGGATAGATACGTTACTCCCGAAAAAGAGAAAGTTCAATCCAAGAAAAAACTCAAACAACTTAGAGAGCAAGGATATTTGGGAGCCAAAGAAGATGAAGAGCCAATTTACCCCTATGATGAGCAAAGATTTGTTACTCTTCCAGGAAGATGGTTAGGCGCAGGAGTTCACGAGATTTGCCGACCCTTGCAGAAAGCCTACAACCGCAATATGAATAACAAGATTAGATTTGATGAACTAAATCATAAAGGCGTAACGGTCTTAAACAAGTCAGCTATTGGAAAAGGAAAATCACTAACCCAAGATGCTTTGAATAGCCTGGAATATGGTGGAGTAGTAGCGATCAAGAATGATGAAAGCTTACAGAGGTTGAACTTTGGCAACCTTATTGGTGAATTCTTACAAACAGCGGACAAGTTCTTTGAACTGGCAAGACAAATGGTAGGCGTGACCGCCCAAGGAGCAGGAGAGGAACTTCCCGCTTCTATGCCTGCTACTACCGCTGCAATCAACCAACAGGTAGCTAAAACTACCTATGACGTGGTTATTGAACAGCAATCCCTGTTATGGGCGAGATACTTCCGTAGATTTGAGCTAAAATCAGTGGTGGAGGAAATAACCCTGGAAGATTGGGCTAAAATAGAAGGCGACCCGAGAGATTTGGAAGAATTGGAAGAAAGATTTGTTGATAATCTTGCCAAGGATAGAATTGCCAAGGCAATGGATGCCAACCCTGATGCTAAAATAAAGCTATTCCAACGCTACGGCTGGAGGTCAGACTTCCCCGAGGAAGAATTGGAAATGGTCAAAGAAGCCATAAGAGAAGCCCGACGCAAAATGGGAGGGATAAGATTTGCCCAAATTAAAAAAGACCTCATCAAAGATGCTAATTTCAATATTGTTTTCTATGTCAATAACGAATCGTTTGACAAGATATCCAAGATTAAAGAACTAATGGCGTTAAGAGCAGAAGCCCTGCAAAATCCCAACAGTTCCTTATCAGCTGAAAAACTCGAAGAGAGCATTCTTGACCTGATGAACTTGGGAGGCAAGCAATTCAAAAAGACCGACCGAGAAAAGCAAGCTTTAATGATGGCAATGCAACAGCAACAAGCCCCAATAGGCGAGGCTGTTCCTGAGCAAGTGCCTACCGCAATATGATAGAACCAGTTAAAAGAGACCCCGCCCAAGCCCGCCGAGAAGCCACCGAAAAAGAAAGGCAAGACAAAGAACAGAAAGCCTATGATGATGCAATGGAGGCTTTTAGAAAGTCCCGTGCCTATAAATACATTATGGATATGTTGGACCAAAAGATAAAAGAAGCCACCGACACACGGATATTAGCCAAGAATTTCGGCAAAATTAAAGGTGAGGTGATGGGAGATCTAGGAGTATTGGGTATGGCATCTCTAATGGCCTCAAAGCCCTTGGAGGAATTAAAGAATGAACTTGAATAGGGTTTATCTCCTTGCACTTAGTCGAGTGTAAAGACAATAAACCTTAACAACAAAATATGTCAAAAGAAGACTTAAACCAGATTGAGGAAGCCGAGTTAGATAATCTTTTCGAAGATGATGAATCGCCTAAACCTCAAGACGGAGACGATTCCCAAGACGCTTCGAAGCAAGAAGTGTCGGAAGATACGTTTCTTGCACGAGTAAACAAGGAGACGGGCAAAAACTTTAAATCGCTAGACGATTGGAAAGATTCCCTCAAGAACCTTGAAAAAGCCGTTGCCGACAAAGGCAGGAAAAAGGAGCCAAAAGAGGCACCTAAAACCAACTCAGTTATAAAACGCCTATTTTTCAAAGAAACCCCAGAGGCTGAGACCGTATGGGATGATGTTGAAAAAGAAGCCAAAGAACTGGGTGTTGACCCTTTCGACCATTATGAAAGCAAGAAAGGTTGGCAACTGGAAGCTAAAGCTCGATTCGAAGAACAAAAAGAGCAAGCCGAGGCAAAAGGCAAAATAAAAAGCCCCTCCAATAATATCGGAGACGGTGAAATAGATTTTGCTAAAATAACCCCGGACCAGATATCCAAGTTATCCAAGAAAGATTATGACAAATACAAGGAATATCTGAAAAAAAGCTCTTATAGAGAAGGTAAAGCCATTTTACTCGATTAGTGTATTTATTATTAATGCAAACTAATGGCAAATTCATTAGATGCCTCCCTGAAAGAAGTATGGAGCCGAGACTATCAGGATATGACGGAGAAAGTCCGTGTATATTCCAATATCGCAAACTTCAGACTGGAAAGCGACCTTAAAAAGGGAGATGTTGCACACAGACCATATATGTCTGATGTGGAAGTTAATACTCTTGGAAGCGAGGGTTCTTATACTCGTCAAGATATTACTTCAACGGATGAATCTCTTACGATCAATCAAGAGAAAGAAGCAACCTTTTACATCCAAGATATCGAACACTGGCAATCTCATTATCCCACTCGGGAGAAGATGGCTCAAAGGTGTGCGATCAAACTTAATCAACAAATTGACGGTGATGTTCTTGGCGAATATGACCAAGCTGATCACACGATTGATGATTCTGAATTAGGCGGAACAAGCGGACACGGAATTACTCTTTCCACTTCTAACATTATCAAGCCTTTTACTGTGGCTGGACGAAAATTAGAGGTAGTTGATAACCCCAATGAAAACAGATGGGCGGTTATCTCCCCTCACTTCTATCAGTTATTGCTTGAAAGATTGGAAGGTAAAGAGTCTGTTCTTGGTGACAAGACCGGAGTAAACGGACACGTTGGTAAATATATGGGTTTTGACCTGTATCAATCCAATGCGACCGGCTGGAGTGGAACTTTGGCAATGGCGACCAACCCGACAAACGGCGATACCGTAACTATTAACGGAGTAACCTTTACTTTTGTTGATACTTTGGGAACGACCGCTGGAAATGTCCATATTACCACCAGTGCGGCTAAGACGGTTGACAGTTTGGTTGCAGCGATTAACACCCCTGGAACTTCTGTTGCTTCTGGTGATGACGCGGGATTTGTTGCTTTATCATCTGCTGACCAAGCTAAGTTAAAGAACATAACCGCTACCGACGGCACAACTTCAATTACTTTGAAAGCGGAAGGACACGGCTATGTTGCAGTAAGTGAAACCCTAACCGATACGACTGATTGTTGGTCAACCGGATATGAAATCCAACATCTATTATTCGGACAAGGACGACCGGTTGATTTGGTTGTTCAAAGAGCCCCGAAGATGATGATAAAAGACCGAACTGGTTACATCGGAAACGACATCGTTAATTACATTGTCTATGGTCTAAAGACCTTTGATGATGGTGATAGACGATTAGTGGACGTGAAAGTAGATTCAAGTTCGTTTTAGAACTTAGGTAAGAGCTTAGCGGAGGGGGAAACCCCTCCCTAAGACTAATTAATTAAGCACAAATAGAATGGCAAGACCATTTAATCGAGCAATTAAACTTGGAGGTGAAACCCAGAAAGTCGGAACCCCAACAGTAAAGGTTCTTGAATATGATGTGGACTCCAATGTAATGCGAGCCACCGGAGCGACTGTTCCGACTGACGGCGATAGAGGCTATGCAGTTGGTTGTATCTTTGTTCAAACGGACGGAGGAACGGAAACTGTCCTTTATGTGAATGAGGGTTCGGCTACTTCTGCTGACTTTAATCCAGTATTGGGAGGCGTAAAAAAGACTGAAGACTTAACCGCTACAAATACACTAACAGCTGCTGATAGTGGAAAAGTTTTGTTTTTAAATTCAGCTACTGAATTTGTTACTACCTTGCCTACCCCGGCGGCTGGATTGAATTTTAAGTTCGTTGTCAAAGCAGCTCCCTCTGGAGCTAGTTACACAGTTGTAACCGCAAGTAGCGCTAATATCCTTATTGGAGGCGTAACTTGTGCGACCGCTGATGACTTAGGTTCATACGACGCTGACGGCGACACCATAACTTTTGTTGATGGTCAAGCAGTAGTTGGCGATTTCGTGGAAGTAGTAAGCGATGGAACAAGCTGGTATGTTTCTGGACAAGCATTTGTTGCAGAAGGCGTTACCATTACCAAAGCATCTTAATTGCTTTCTCAGTTCCTCTATAAGGGGAACTGGACTAAGTAATTAATCTAAAATTATGCCAAGAAAAAAAACTGTTCGCCAAATTAGAAAAGAACACGAGAAGGAACTCGAAAAAACCAAAGAGGAAATTAAGAAAATGAAGGAAGTCCAAAAGCCCAAGCCAGCCCCGATCATCAATCGGGTGGTCAAAGGTGATTATGTGATTGTGGACCAAAGAGGAAAATATATTCGCACCTACACAGTCAAAGACCACGGCAAAGACGCTCAAAAGTTCGCTGTGCAATTTGCCCTTAAAAAAGGTTATAGAATAATTGGTTAATATAAAAAAATGATAGAAGTAAAAACAGTTTTAGACGCCGTAACAGCAACTACCACCTCAGACGCTATTTCGATTGAGGGAGCAAAGAAAGTATCTTTCTTGTTCACCCGAGCTAATCATTCAAGCGGAAGTTCTGCTTTTAGCGTAACCGCCTCTATTGATGGTGTAACCTATGTTACCTACAACAAGCTAATTGAGAACGCTACCAACACCAACGTTCAAAATGTTACCCGAGTAGCCAGCAAGACCCTTTCTGCTAATGGTAGTGCTTTAATGTCAATGGATCTGGTCCACGACGCTTACCGTTATATTAAAGTAACCGCCACAGAGACGACAGACGGAACACACAGTGCTAAAGTTTTAATAGAACGCTAATGGATCTAACAAATATCGAGACACAAACGAGATGGTATACCAAAACAGATTCCAGCACCTTCACGGATGCTGATATTCTTCGTGAATCCAACAATGAATATGCCAAGCTGATAATGAAGAAAGTCCAAATGGAAGGCAATGTTAGCTCACTTGGTCATTTTGCCACCCATACTCTTAAAGCAGATGGCGCAGCCTCAGATGAAGCTGGCTATAATGGTGAATATCCCTATCCCGAAAATTGTCTTTATCTTACAAGAATTGAAGCCAAATTTGATGAAGATCATATTCCAGTAGTTCTTTATGATTCTTCCAGCAATTCATATAGCGAATTTACAAATGTTGACGAACCGTTTGACGAAGCAATTCCCCAAGCTAGATTACAAAGAGACTCAATATTTATCCGACCATTTCCTGACAGCGACGTAACGGAAGGTCTGTATATAGAATATGTAAAAAGGCAGACCGCTTTTGCTGATGACGCTGATGAAGCCGAGTTTGAAGCTAATTTTCACGACTTAATCCCTATGGGAGTGGCTATTAGATACTTCAAAAGAAATGTTGGCAAATACCGAGAAGAATTAAGGGAGATGAGAAAAGACTATGACGCGTTGGAGAATGAATTTCTGGAATTCTACCGAGACCGCAATGAACAGAAATTGAGAATCACCACCAAAAAAGAAACATTTTAAAAATTAATTATAAACTATGAATCGAGCAGAAATCGAAGCCAAAAGAGGGATAAAGCGGGACGAAAAAGGCCGCATTATCCGAAGCAAAAAATGGCTCAAAGAACGAATCACTTTTCTTCAATCCAAGGTCGAGGATTTTAAAAGGCGAATAAAAAACGCCCAAGAAGAAATTAAAATGAGAGAGGAAGAACTTAAATAGTAATTAAAAACTATGGCCAATGTGATTTACAACGCCTTTAAGAAGAACATAATGAACGGTGGCATCGACCTTGACACCGACACCATCAAAGTAGCTTTGGTAACTTCTTCATATACTCCTGACCAAGACACACACGAAGATTTTGCTGATGTTACCAACGAAGTTTCCGGAACGGGCTATACTGCTGGAGGGGCGGAATTAGCCAACAAGGCTGTTACTGCTGACAATACCGACAATGAAGGAGTGTTTGACGCTGACGATGTCTCTTGGGCTGATTCCACTATCACCGCCAGGGGAGCGATTGTCTACAAATCAACTGGAATCGCAGCCAATGACCTTTTGATATGTTATATCGACTTCACGGAAGACAAGGTTAGTTCAGGAGGCACATTTTCGATAGCTTGGGCGGCTGAAGGAATTTTGAACTTGAATTAGTGTTTTGACTGCTCCTACGGGGGCAGAATTAAGGACTAATCGGCCTTTGGTTCTTTGACAAAGGGCCTTCGGCCTCAAATAAATGGCAACGATAGTAGATAGCTATAGTGAGAGCAATTATTACGGGGGAACATCAATATATGGGTCATTTTATGGTGCTGGTCAATCATTTACCGGAGATGGTGGTACGTTAAATTCTGTCAAATTCTATCTGGAAAAATATGGCTCTCCAACTGGTACTGTTTTGGTAAAAATATATAGTCATTCTGGTATATTTGGAACATCAGGTGTCCCTTATTCACTTCAGGCAGTTTCAGAATCAGTGGATGTGTCTACGCTTTCATCATCACCACAACTAGTAACTTTTACTTTTGGAGAATTCGACAAGATTGTTCTTAGTAATGGAGTAAGTTATGTAGTTACCGTTGAATATACTGGTGGTGACGTTGACAATTTATTGATTGTTGGTATTGATTCAAGTTCACCCACTCATGGAGGTAATCATTGTTATTATGATAGCGGATGGAACTACAATAACTCTGAGGATGCGATTTTCTATGTTTACAAAGACGACACGGGAACTGTCACCGTCAACCCCTCTGTCCAAACGGCCACTTTTAGCCTGAACAGCCCGACAGTCACAACCAATGTCTTGCCAGATGTAAAGATAGAACTAGTTAGACCTTGGACTTCCGACTATTACCCTTGGCTGCAAAGCAGCTTTCCCTTTGACACGATTGACCCGCTGGAAAGCCTCACAATTTCAGCTCCGACTGCAATTGCCAGTATCAGTGCAGATGTCAATGTCAATGTTGGTGCAAATACCATATTCTCTGAAATTAACGACGTTACTATCACCGCAATCCAAAACGTTTCTGTTTCCGCTGAATGCCAGTCTGTTATCTCATCAATCATTTCCCCGATAGTAACCGCTATCAAGAATATATCGGTTAGTCTTGGGGTATTGACAGCATCATTTTCCTGTATTTCACCAGATATAACCGCGATTCAGAATGTTGAAGTTTCCCCATCGGTTCAAGAAGCAACGTTTTCGGCACCCGACCCGGATATTACCGCAATCCAAAATGTTTCAGTCAGTCCTGATCCGCTGGAGGCGACATTTTCAGCCCAGAGTCCGACAATCAGTTATGGAGTTAAGACCAGTCCCGATACTCAGACAGCGACCTTCTCAGCTCAAGACCCAGTCATTACAGCTATAAGGCACATTTCAATATCTCCCGATCCGTTAGAAAGCACCTTTTCAATCCAATCCCCCACTGTTTCGGCTGTTAAAACTGTTTCTGTCACGGCAGATACACTTGAAGCAAGTTTCAGCATTCAAGATGCGGTTATCACCACTACCAAGACAGTCAGTTTAACCCCAGAAGCTCAAACAGCTACTTTCTCCGTAGAAAATCCAACTGTTAGCACGACAAGATTTGTTTCTGTTAGTCCGTCTGTCTTAGAGGCGACTTTCAGCGCAGAAGACCCCATTGTAGCAGCTCAAGGCAGTATTGTAGTTTCCCCTGATGTCTTGACCGGCTCTTTCACGGCTAATAGCCCTCAAATCACAACAGGAGCTTCAATGTCCCCCGACGAAGTGTTAGCAAGTTTTTCTGTTATTTCTCCGACGATCACGGCTGTTAAAAATGTTTCTGTTACCATAACCGTATTGGATGCCACCCTTTCCTTGCAGAACCCGACTGTTTCAGCGGTTAAGAATGTTTCGGTATCTCCTGATGTCCAGACGGCAACCTTTTCAGTTGTAGACCCAACAATATCCAGTGTCTTTGGAGTTTCGATTGAGGCGGAGACAGTAGTAGCTACCTTTTCAATCAACCAGCCTGGCGTTCAAAGAGTTGATGTAACTGTAACGCTGTTAAATATTTGGAGCAGTTCATACTATCCTTGGTCAGCGGAAGAGTATCCTTGGGAAACTATCACCTCTACAAAGCCGATAATCTTTTCTGTTCAAGACCCCGAGATAACAACTGTTCGGCACGTTTCCTTTGAAGTATCAGAAACAACAGGTAGTTTTTCAGTTGAAGACCCGACAATCACAGCCACGATCTTCGTTACAGTTGATGCTGAAACAGTTATCTCTACCTTTACCATTCCTGAAATTAGAAAAGCAGGTGCTTTATGGGACGGCATACCTAAACCAACAGGAACTTGGACTGACAAGAATAAGCCGACGGCTACTTGGAGCGACAAATCCAAACCAACGGCAGACTGGACGGACAAATCTAAACCAACAGGAACTTGGACTGACAAATCAAAACCAACCAGCGACAGCTGGACTGATATATCTAAACCTTCAATTTAAAACTATGGCAACAATCACAGACCTTAACTCAGGAGATGACGGCGCAACTTCGCGCGGAGTTATCAATACTAATTTTGACAATCTAAATACCGACAAACTGGAGGCGGCTGATTTGCCGTCTGCTTCTGAATCAGCGGAAGGAATGGTTGAACTTGCCACCAATGCAGAGGCTATAACTCCAACCGTTAGTGATAAGGTAATTGTTCCTAGTAATCTAAGTTATGCTGGGTTATTTGACGGCTGGATTCCAGCTGGCGAAACTTGGACTTATGCCTCTGCCAATACTTTTACAATTTCCGGCGATAAAACTGATAAATACTTCAAAGGAGCTAAGGTTATGTTCACAGATGGTGGTTCAACAACT
>Ga0172382_10004060_pt1 | contig 22687 bp, 21 predicted proteins | sample Leawel138RmetaG_FD_122245 | JGI IMG/M metagenome (GOLD analysis project Ga0172382, IMG submission 122245) | Leachate microbial communities from a municipal landfill in Southern Ontario, Canada - Leachate well 138R metaG | ecosystem: Engineered > Solid waste > Landfill > Unclassified | place... | reverse complement strand
TATATGCTGAACCGGGGGTGATATATTATTTCAAGAATGGAAGTGGAATTGAAACCATATACAAAGAAAAGCCGATAAATTTTAATCTTAGGGTGGGTCTCCGTTTTTCATTGGGTGAATAGAAAATCTTTAGACTACTTACACTAAAAAAATTAGCAAAAACTATTTGTATGATTAAATATATTGAGTACATTTATACTCTGATGAAAAAAAATATTATCTCTGTTCTCGCAGCATTAGTGATTATACTGGGTGTATATGGTTCTACTACAGCTTGCTTGCCCAAAGAAAAGAATCAGGCAACTGCGACCAATAACATCATCTACGACAAAGGGAAGCACAGCATCACGCTGTCTTGGGCTCCGTTCGGCTCTTCGGGAGAGTACATGATCACGAGGGGTGGCAGTCGTTTAGCGACGGACTTTATTCCCGTCGGCGCAACAACCCGGACAACATTTGTGGACACAACTCCCAATGCGGACAAATATGAGAACTATTACAAGATCACCCGGGGTTTGACGACGATCATACTCTCGTTGGAAAACCAACTCTTTGGCGATAATATCTATTTCTACGACCGGAAATATGAAAAAGCAGAAACAGCGAGAGACGAGATAAATAAACACTTCGCCACTACCGGACAGGGTGGTGCCAACGGTGAATGGTCGACGAAACGCCAGGCCTACTATTTCAAAGCCAATGTCGGCACACAAAGCTATGATCCGGGCGGATCGGGCTCGGCATCCTCACCCGAGGCCAACTCTATCGAACTGGGCTTCTACTCGCACATCGGAGGGCTGGGAAAACTACCGTCAGACGTTCGGTTAGGCGCTATCTTCACCCGTCCTCACCTCTCCGGCGGAGCCAACGCTACCTGCACCTTCTGGCGTTCGATGGAAAACGTTACGGTGATGCGGGATTTCGCATGGACGGTTTCCCAATCGACCAGTGCGCGAAGAATGCTGATAGAAAGCAGCTCTAAATATATCTCCGATATCGGCACGTCGAACTTCTGGGGAAGCGGCGGCTTTATTGCCGACTGCCATTATACATCTTCCACCCGCCCCAACTGGGGAGGGCAGCAACAATGGTACACCCGGAACACGATATTCCCTGCGGGCTCCGACGCCATGGGCGGCGCCTATAACATGGTCTGGCAAGGCTGCGTGAATGCTCCCGATGCGGACGCCACTAATTCGCCCATCCCTACCACTCCTGTTCTTCGGGAAAAACCTTTCCTCTTCATCGATAACGACGGCGAGTACAAGGTATTTGTCCCCGCATGGCAAAAGAACAAAGTAGGCACTTCCTGGTCGGCTACGGAGATGGGTGAGGGCGAAGTGCAGGACCTGCTCACCGACTGGTACGTAGCGAAAGAGGGCGACAGCGATGTTGAGATCAACGCCGCGCTGAAAGCAGGCAAGAACATCTTCTTCACACCCGGTCACTACGCCTTGAACGCTCCCATTCAGGTAAACCGGAAAAATGCGATACTCCTCGGTGCCGGCATAGCTTCGGTCACGCTCGAGCCTACGGAAAACAACCGCTGGGGCTGCATCTATGTGGATGATAAGGAGGGGATCATTGTTGCCGGACTTCTCATGGATTCCTTCAATAGCACCACTTATCAGATCCGCGTCGGCGAAGAAGGCGCTACCGCCGATCACTCTACCAATCCCATATCGCTCACCGACATCACCTGCCGGGTGGGTGGAGTTCAAGCCAAGAACATACAGATACACGCCTCGATGCAAATCAACAGCGCCCATGTCGTGGGCGACCACTTCTGGCTGTGGCGTGCCGACCACGGCACACAGTCCGGTGGAGCAGCCCGTTGGTTAAGAGACCGGTGTAAGAATGGGCTTATCGTCACCGGTGACGATGTAACCCTCTACGGCCTCTTTGCCGAACATTATCAGGAGTACGAGGTGCTATGGCTGGGCGAGCGTGGCAGGACGTACTTCCTCCAGAACGAACCGCCATACGATCCGCCAACCCAGACAAGCTGGAGTAGTCAAGACGGACGGGTCGACGGCTATGCGGCCTTCAAAGTGGCGAACACAGTGAAAGAACATCACAGCATAGGTTTCGGCTCATACGCGGTATTCACCGGAACCGACGGCAATGTCAACAAGAAAAACGCTTTTGAAGTGCCTAATGTTCCCGGCGTCACGATCGAGAAGATGTGCATAACCCGCTTCAGTGGCCCCGGCAACATGCTGAATGTGATCAACGGCACAGGCGGCAGCACAGCAGACGGAGTGAAGCGCGTCACCTCCTACAATAACGGCGCAGGAACACAACCCTACGACGAGATATTCACCCTGCCCGACCGTACCTCTTGGCCTTCTTACATCACTATGGAATGAAGGGAAAGAAGAATCGTACACTAACAATCTTCAAAACTGTAGAAACATCCTAATGCATCATTCTTTCTAATCTGTTTTTCCACCTTTCCCAGTCCGGCATCTCTGTTCGAAGAAGTTCGTAAAATGCCTTTGTGTGGTTCTTGTGTACCAAATGACACATCTCGTGAACTATTACATATTCGATACAAGGTTTCGGCGCCTTTATAAGCTCTGTGTTAAGAATGATTTTCCCTTTAGGCGTACACGATTTTCCATGAATTGTATGTACAACGAATGCGGTTCGACACCATATTTTCTGAACTGTTGAATGAGCGGTTCAGCAATTTCCGGAAACTTCACTTTAGCACGCTCTTTATACCACTCTTTCATTAAACTTTCGACCCTGTTTTTCGAAGAGCATACTATCTCGAAACAACGCCCTTTGAAAGAAACCCTATTGGGTTTGCCCTCTCTCACGTATAAACGATATTGTCTGCCCAAATAAAGATGAGTCTCTCCGTTTATATACCTTCTGCGTGGCATTTTTTCACCGAATAACTTAAAGAAATCCTGCTGCTTAATAATCCAAGAAGCCCGTTTCTTCACCTTTTTATGAATTTCTTGTTTAGATGTATCAACAGGGGCTTTTACAACAACGCTGCCATCAGGATTAATTTGGATTCCTAATGTCTTTCTCTCGGAAAAAATTATATTCAGAGAAAATAAAACGGTACACCCGGAAGTGTACAAGGATTTGGTAAGAAACCAAATTTATTCCGACGGCCTGACGTTCGGGAAAATGGAGAAGCTGATCAGGTATTGAGTATTTTATCAAGTCTTTCGTGTAGTACTCTATGCGATTCCCATTTTTACGGGTTCTGACTTTTCTCTGCATCCTCAGCCTTTCGACAAAAGCCCTTCCGCCCTATCTCTTCCACGCCTTGTTTTGAGACATCCAGTCATCCTCTGGATCTTTTAATAATTCCGCAAGTTTATGAGCTACCGCAGTAGCGATATAATCTAAATCCGATTGGGAGAGTGTCATATTTAGTAAAGATCTTTTTTACTTTCGGGACGTTATGGACATAAAAAACCGATGAGAAATCACCGGTTGGATGCCAATTGCTTCTTTACTTCATCTAATGAGTATCGTTTTCCGTCGTCTGTTAGTTTATGGAGTTGCACTGTTAACTTGTCCTGCATATCTTCTATGTCGTTTGCGGTCAACTCACTTAATATGGCCTCAAAGGCTTGTATCACGTCTTTCTTTAATTGTGCTGTTTTCATTTGTAAACATCCTTTCTGTGATTAATATCAATTACCAATATAACCAGGTTGTTATCCTGTAGTTCATATATTACTCTGTAGTCTTCTACCCTTAACCTGTAATAACCGCTCATTCCTTTCAGCGCTTTAACGTTACTGCCTTCATACGGGTTTTCCTGTAACGCTTCGAGTTTTTCTATTATCAAATGTTGATAAACCGGATCGATTTTTTTCAGGCTTTCCAACGCATTGCGGGTAAATATTACCCCATAAAAAAAATGCACGTAATTTTTAAAAACGTGCGTAAAAGTGTGGGTTTTATTTGCACCCCATTGACTTACAGTATTGATCAGCGGAAGCGGGGGGATTCGAACCCCCGGTACAGTTACCCGTACGTCAGTTTAGCAAACTGGTGGTTTCAGCCACTCACCCACACTTCCCAATGGATTTTCATGAAATCGGATGCAAATATACGAGTTTGTTTTTAACTTGTCAAAGAAAAGAAGACTTTTTCAAATGAATCTTCTTATTTTTGTGCCAGCTCTCAAGAATCATTACTTAAAATGGGACAAGAAAAGAAGAAGAAAAGAAGAAATAAAGTGTTGATGCTGATTATCGGTATTCTACTACTGATATTCATTGGATCGGGCACCTACCTATACAGGCTCATCTTCCAGCCTTTTTCCCTTTCGGAAACAGTATATATTGATATCGACCGCGAGAGAAATTATGAAAAGGTAGTCAATCAATTGAAAGAAGAGGCGAGTCTCCCCTCGGAGCAGTTATTCCGATTGCTGGCTGAACGGATGAATTATCCCAATAGGGTAAAATCCGGACGATACGCCATAGAAGACGGCATGACCATGCCCGATGTAATACGCAGGTTACGTTCAGGCACACAGTCGCCCGTAAACCTCACATTCAACAACATACGAATTACCGAAAACCTTGCGGGGCGTATCTCACAACAATTGATGATGGATAGCCTCTCGCTACTAAATGCCCTCAACGATTCAGCCAATACTAAAAAATTTGGGTTTGATGAATATACATTCGTCGCAATGTTCATTCCCAATACTTATGAAGTGTATTGGGATACGAGCATCGACAACCTATTAAGCCGCATGAAAAGAGAGTACGATCTTTTCTGGAATGAAGAGCGTAAAGGGAAGGCAGAAAAAATAGGACTTACACCATTACAGGCCTCCACTTTGGCCTCTATCGTAGAAGAAGAAGCCACCTATGCCGATGAATATCCTATTGTGGCAGGCCTATATCTCAATCGGTTACATCGGGGCATGCGATTGGAAGCCGACCCGACAGTAAAGTTCGCGATAGGGGATTTTGGGTTACGCCGCATCTTGTTCAGACATCTGGAAATAGAATCGCCCTATAATACATATAAAAACAGCGGATTACCTCCAGGACCAATCCGGATTCCTTCCATACAGGCAATAGAAGCCACATTATCGCCACAGCAACACAGATATCTCTTTATGTGTGCTAAAGATGATCTCTCCGGGCGGCACAACTTCGCAACCACCCACGCCGAACATGCACGTAACGCCGCGGCATATCAAAAGGCACTAAATGCAAGAGGCATCTATCAGTAAGATACCGGACGAAGCCCGGCAACTTGGCTTCAGTTGATCTCTGCTACTGGCTATGGATTGGGTTGATTATCCATAATGACAGCAGGGTGCTTTCATTTTTTATTTTTCAATCGTTGCTTCACAGATTCTTTATCCTGATGAATTTGTGCCACCAACTCCTCTTTGGTATCAAACTTACAATCAGTACGGATAAAGTCAATAAACTCCACGCTCATCGACTGATTATACAAATTACCGTCAAAATCAAAAAGATTGACCTCGACACTGATCTCATTGTCTGAATGCAATGTAGGGCGCCTCCCGATATAGAGCATTCCCGGATAGATAAGATCGCGTAAATGAACCATCACTGCATAAACTCCCAGTTCGGGGACTACTTTATAACGTTCCCAAACCCGCATATTAGCCGTTGGAAAACCGATGGTACGACCCACCTGGTAACCTTCTACAATCTTACCCGACAACCTGTAATTATATGATAACAGTTCATTGGCCTCTTTAATCCTGCCAGCCTTCAAGTACCTGCGAATTTGCGACGAGCTCACATCATTGTCCTCTAATTGCAACTCGGTAGCTAACATTACATTCAAACCTAACTCCTTTCCATATTGGCTATACTCCGGATAACCGTCCTTCCTGTTATGTCCGAAGCGATGATCGTAGCCGACAAAGAGCGTATCCACATGGAGACACTCCTTCAAGAGCTGCTGCATGAATTCCTTTGCCGAAAGTTGAGAAAGCTCCAAGGTAAACGGAAGACTGACACAATAGTCGATGCCGGTAGTGGCCAGCAATTCAATCTTTTCATCAAACCCGCATAAAAGCGCCGGTTGATAATCTGTTTGTAACACTTTGCGGGGATGTACAGGGAAGGTGATCACCGCGGAGGGTAACCTCCGTCTCTTGGCCTCCCTCTTCACCTGATCAATCAAATGCCTATGACCGATATGCACACCATCAAAAAAACCAACAGTTGCCACGAATGAAAGATCACCAATTTCTTTCTCTAACGCTAAATCAATGAGTTTCAAAATCAAGTAAAATTATTTATTAAACTACGAAGATAAAACGAATTTAGCAAAGCATTGTTTAAAAAAGAAAGATTCTTCAGTCATAACTGACCCATTAAAAAATGTCTCAGCAAAGAAAATGATTAAAATAGTTTCAGATTAACAGCATTTTAGTACCTTTGTATTCAATATATCACATTATAAAGTTTAATCCTTTAAAAAAAAAGCAATGAATTCTAAATTTATTTTATTGGTTATAATGAGTATGATTATTGTAACGACGGGTTGCACGACCAACGCAAAACACAATACGTTGACGCAACAAGAGATTGCTGATGGATGGGAGTTACTGTTCGATGGTTCCACATTGAACGGGTGGCGCGATTACAATGGCGAAGAGCTGACCGCTCCCTGGTTTGCCGAAGATGGCATGATCCAGGCCAAGGGAGAAGGTGCCGATGAGCACGGTTATATCGTCACCCAAAAAACGTATGAAAATTTCGAATTGGTATGGGATTGGAAAATTGCTGACGGTGGAAATAGCGGCATGTTGTACCATGTGGTGGAACATCCGAAATTTGCTGTTCCCTATGTGACCGGCCCGGAATACCAGCTGATCGATGACCTTGGATTCCCCGAACCGTTGGAAGATTGGCAAAAAACAGGTGCCGATTATGCCATGCATACCACCGATCCGGCAAAGACCCACATCAAACCGTCCGGGGAGTGGAACACCTCCAAAATTATTTTCGACAATGGCCATGTGGAGCACTGGCTCAATGGTGAGAAGGTAGTTGAATTTGAAGCATGGACAGAAGATTGGTTTAGCCGCAAAAACAGCGGTAAATGGGAAAACGCTCCTGAATACGGATTGGCACGTAAAGGCGTCATCTGTCTGCAAGATCACGGCTCGGCTGCCTGGTTCCGCAACATAAAAATCAAAGAGTTACCCCGCAAAACCAAAGAGGTAAATCTGTTCAACGGCACGGATCTGCACGGATGGGAAATTTACGGCACTGAAAAATGGTATGTCCAGGATGGCCTTCTGGTATGTGAAAGCGGCCCTGACAAGCAGTATGGTTATCTTGGCACCCGTGAATATTACGACGATTTCGATTTGACCGTCGAGTTCAAACAGGAAGCCGACGGCAACTCCGGCGTCTTTATCCGTTCATTCGTTGAACCCGGCGCCATCGTCAACGGTTGGCAGGTGGAAGTGGCTCCCAAAGGACATGACACCGGGGGTATCTATGAGTCCTACGGACGTGGATGGCTGGTACAGATTCCCGATGAAAAAGAAGAAATATTAAAAGAAGGTGAATGGAACACTTTACGTATCTTGGTACAAGGTGACAATGTGAAGACTTTCCTAAACGGAGAAGAGATGGTTGACCTGACCGACGAAAAAATAGGTAAGGCGCAAGGACGCATCGCATTGCAAATCCATGACGGAGGAGGTATTAAAGTACTATGGAGAAACCTCCAATTAAAGACATTATAACTCAACGACCGGACAGGCAAACCAACCGGAAAAGCGGCCACTCCTGTTCTGTTTTATATAAAACCCTGTCTTACAAAGACGGGGTTTTATTTTTTCCTGCCTTTTCCCCACTCCCGGGCACTCATCCTCTTCCACCTTCCCTACTTTTCATATTTATTTCGATTTTATATAAAAAAAAGAAGCTATCTTTGTATGTTCAACCCACTTAAAATAAAGAATGGCAGAAAAAAACGCGCTTATACAAAGTATTATTGAAGGAATTCAGGAAAAGAAAGGGAAAAATATTAGTACTATTCATTTAAAAGGGATACCGGGCACTGTCTGTGATTATTTTGTAATTTGCGAAGGCAATAGTCCCACACAGGTATCGGCGGTGGCGGATTCAATAGAAGAGATTGTAAAGAAAAATACCGGGGAAAATCCTATCCGGGTGCATGGAAAGCAGCTTGCCGAGTGGATTGCAATGGATTACGGCAATATAATTATACATATATTTTTACCCGATCTTCGCAATTTTTACAATATCGACAACCTTTGGGAAGATGCCCGTTCAGAACGTATTCCATCCATCGATTAAAACTTATTTTTCAAAAAATTGTTACAATAACTCGGAAGATTTCTACCCAATAACATCTTTCGAAAAATTTCGCAATAGAGAGTTACTCAAATGAACAATACAAACAAAGAAAATAAACAGGATAAGCAGCCTACCCTACGACCTAAGATAGGCGGTAATAATGCTCCCAAGAGGCCATTCAACCCTTACTGGATTTATGCCGTTGTACTGGCATTGCTGATGGGGATGTGGTTTTTCGGGCAAGACACCACTGTGAAAGAGGTAAAATGGTCGGAGTTTCAAGAATATGTCAGGGATAATCGTGTGAAAAGTGTAGTCGTTTACAGCAACAAAGAGACTGCTGAAGCACTCGTACGTGAAGAGTCCGTAAATTATGTTTTTGGAGATGATGCCGGCAAAGCCGTGAGAACCCCTCTTATTTTAATAAAGATTCCATCGACCGATGCTGTGTCGGAATTTATAGATAATGTAAAAGCCGAGAAGAATTATGATATCGAAGTGCGTTTCGACACCACGTCTGAACTATGGGGTATATTACTCACTTTTGCGCCCTTTCTTCTGCTCATTGTCTTTTGGGTATGGATGATGCGCAGGATGCAGGGTGGTGCCGGAGGTGGCGGAGGCGTTTTCAATGTAGGTAAATCGAAAGCACAGCTATTCGACAAGGATTCCAGCCAGAAAGTAACTTTTAAGGATGTTGCGGGATTATCCGAAGCCAAAGAAGAGGTGCAGGAAATCGTGGAGTTCCTGAAGAATCCCAGTAATTACACCAACCTTGGAGGAAAAATTCCCAAGGGAGCATTGCTCGTAGGCCCTCCCGGAACCGGGAAAACATTGCTGGCAAAAGCGGTCGCAGGAGAAGCCAATGTGCCCTTCTTTTCTATCTCCGGATCTGATTTTGTGGAGATGTTTGTGGGTGTGGGAGCATCCCGGGTAAGGGATCTTTTCCGTCAGGCCAAAGAGAAAGCACCCTGTATCGTATTTATCGACGAGATTGACGCCGTGGGACGCGCCCGGGGAAAAAACACCAACTTTGGCTCGAATGACGAACGGGAGAACACGCTCAATCAGCTTCTTACCGAAATGGATGGTTTTGGATCGAACAGTGGCGTGATCATCCTCGCCGCCACTAACCGTGCCGATGTGCTGGACAAAGCCTTGCTGCGGGCAGGGCGCTTCGACAGGCAGATTTATGTGGAGCTTCCCGACCTGAATGATCGAAAAGAGATATTCAAGGTACACCTGCGTCCCATCAAGATAGACGAGTCTGTAGATGTTGAGTTCTTAGCCCGACAGACCCCTGGATTCTCAGGTGCCGATATAGCCAACGTCTGTAATGAGGCAGCATTGATTGCTGCGCGGAAGAAGAAGAAATTCGTGCAGAAAGACGATTTCATGAATGCGGTAGACCGCATTGTGGGTGGATTGGAAAAGAAAAATAAAATTATCACCCAGAATGAGAAAAAAGCCATTGCCATCCACGAGGCGGGACACGCCACACTGAGCTGGTTCCTCGAACATGCCAACCCATTGGTAAAGGTAACTATCGTACCCAGAGGCAAAGCATTAGGAGCGGCCTGGTATCTACCGGAGGAGCGGCAAATCACTACAAAAGAGCAAATGCTCGACGAGATGTGTGCTCTCCTTGGAGGAAGAGCTGCTGAAGAGATATTCATAGGATCCATCTCCTCAGGTGCGATGAACGACCTGGAACGTGTGACCAAGCAAGCTTATGCGATGATCACTTATATGGGAATGAGTGAGAAATTACCTAACCTGAGTTATTACGATTCATCAGGACAGGAGTACACCTTTTCAAAACCGTATAGTGATGAAACAGCCAAGTTGATCGACAGTGAAGTGAAAGCGATGATCAACCAGCAATATGAAAGGGCGAAACATATTCTTACCGAGAAGGCGGAGGGCCATAACAGTCTGGCAGGTATCTTACTGGAAAGGGAGATAATCTACTCTGATGACCTCGAAAAAATATTCGGCAAACGTCTCTGGATTTCACGCTCCCAGGAGATTTTAGAAAACGAAAAAGACTCTTCTGCCCATATACAACTTTCTCCAAAACCACATGGCTCGGGAGATCATATATTCATCGACACGGATGAAAAAATTGAGTCCGGCTCCAAGCAGGAAAATAATGAAGATAACTGAAAAGGGGCTGATCTCAGTGGATAAATAAAGAACAAGAGGGATAGAGAAAACCAATAATACCCCAAATAACAACTGATAGCCTGACTCTTAACAGTCAGGCTATTGTTTCTTTACAATCTTTTATCCAAATTCATCGGAAGCATTATTATTAAAGATGAACATTTCACAGACTGTTTTCGTTATAATCGGACAAAACGATTTGATGATTTGATGATATATTGACTGGCCAATTATTGTTCAATGAGTCACTAAATGATCTAATTCATAGCGGACCGTAGACCGCGACAAACAAAAAAATAGTTGTATGAAAGCAGTTTATTATTACTTATTGTCTGGATTTTTCGCGTTGTCGGCAATCAGTTGCAACAATTCCAACGCAAAAAACAATGAAAGCAACAACTCTAAAAACAGTATAGATATGAAATTCGAAAAAGTAGCATTACCTTATGCAACCGATGCCTTAGAACCGGTTATCAGCAAACAAACAGTAGAGCTCCACTATGGCAAACACCACCAGGCCTATGCGGATAATCTGAACAAGTTGGTGGTGGGTACGAAATTTGAAAATGCAGATCTTGAAACGATCGTGAAAGAAAGTGATGGAGCTATTTTCAATAACGCCGGACAGCTCCTCAATCACAATATTTATTTCACCTCTTTCAAGAAAGATGGAGGCGGTGAACCTAAAGGCAAACTGTCCGATGCCATTAACGCGCAATTCGGTTCGTTTGAAAAATTTAAAGAGGAATTTAATGCAGCCGGAGTCGCCGTATTTGGCTCGGGATGGGTATGGTTGGCCAAAGACCAGGATGGCAAGCTTTCTATCTTGAAGGAAAGCAATGCCGGCAATCCATTGACAAGCGGCTTGATTCCTATCTTAGGTTTTGATGTATGGGAACACTCATACTATCTCGACTACCAGAACCGCCGTGCCGATCACCTGAAAGAGATATGGAAAATAATTGATTGGGACGTGGTAGGTGCGCGTTATTAATTGAAAGCAAATTTTCCGACGAAGATTACAATAAGTCAACTGAATGAGGGGGAGTGAACCGTCTACGATTCACTCCCTCCTTTTTATCTTTTTATCATGATCCCCGTAAGCATCCTTCCTGAGTGAATGGTTTGCCGGCGAGCGGAAAAGAAAAGGTCTTCCCTCTCAAATGTACACAATATACTCTTCTCTATCTTATCGTCAGCCACTCCGAGTCTGATTAATTCCCTTCTATTGATTTCTTTCAGATCGATATGAAATTTGGCAACCGGACTTTTTTTAAAAAAGAGCGTGGTATCAGAGAGATCAAATCCCTGGGCATAGAAGCGGTTTATCACCTCATCTCCTACTTCGTAATGCGACACATCTATAGCCGGGCCAATAGCGGCGATTATATCTCCGGGAGAAGAGCCAAACTGCAGCTGCATCTTGGCGATAGTTTTCTCCACAATCCGTCCGACAGTACCTCTCCATCCCGCATGAATAGCCGCAATCACCTCCTTACGCTTGTCATACAAGATAAGTGGCACACAATCAGCAGTAGTAATACAAAGGAAGATATCTTTTTCTCTCGTAATCGTCGCGTCAATTCCATACAGCACCTCAATAGCAGTCGCATGATCAAGATCAAGAAAGTCTTTATCTACTGTTAGCACGTCGGTCCCATGTGTTTGATGGGGAATAATAAACCGGCTTATATCCATATAAAACATACGGGCAAGAATCTCTCGATTCTCCCGGATATTCAATGAACTGTCATCCGAGAAATTTCCCATATTAAAGGAAGAGAAAGCACCGCCACTCATTCCTCCCTCCCGGGTAGTAGAGAAATGAACAATTTTCTCTTCCTTATCGAACAGATCGAACAGAAGCAGATTATTATACAGGGGGTGGGGCTTCATCATTACACACTAAAAATCTTCTTCGTAATAGTTATCCTCCTCTTCTTCCAATTCGGAATTATCGTCGGAGAACTCCTCTTCCGGATCAAATTCAAACTTGGAAATATCAAGGTTCCTATGTACCAATGCATCTCTTGATACTGATACGGGGAGATAGTCATCCGAATTTAATGCACGCCAAAGCATATCTTTAAGAACCGGGATACCGTATCCAGTAATGGAGGAGATAAATAGATAAGGGAGATCAGGCAGGTCGAGTGACATCTCTTGCATCAGTTCCTCATCGAGCATATCGGCTTTAGATATGGCCAGCAGGTGTGTTTTATCTAATAATTCCGGATTATATTGGGTCAACTCATTCAGCAAGATATTATATTCTTTCTTTATGTCGTCTGCATCTGCAGGAATGACAAACAGCAATAAAGAGTTACGCTCTATATGGCGGAGGAAACGCAGACCAAGCCCCCTTCCTTCGCTGGCACCTTCAATAATTCCAGGTATATCGGCCATCACAAACGATTTCCCGTCACGATATTCCACAATACCCAAATTGGGTTGGAGTGTGGTAAAGGGGTAGTTGGCGATCTTTGGTTTCGCAGCGGATACCACCGAAAGCAGGGTCGATTTCCCTCCATTAGGGAATCCAACCAATCCCACATCAGCAAGCAATTTCAACTCAAGGATTATCCACCGCTCTTCGTACGGTTCGCCCGGCTGTGCATAACGAGGTGTCTGGTTTGTAGCCGACTTAAAATGAACATTCCCCCAGCCTCCACGGCCTCCCTTCAACAAAGTCACCTCCTGTCCGTCATCGGTAATATCACATAAATACTCTCCGGTATGCGCATCATAAGCCACAGTGCCACAGGGAACCTCAATAATCTTGCTTTCACCTTTCTTGCCGGAGCGTTGGGCTTTCGATCCGCCTTCTCCGTGCCCGGCAAAAATATGCCGCTGATAGCGCAGATGGAGTAATGTCCAGTAGTTACGATTACCGCGAAGGATAATGTTACCTCCATCACCTCCGTCTCCTCCGTCAGGACCACCTTTCGGGATATACTTCTCTCTTCTCAGATGGGCTGAACCACGGCCACCCTTCCCTGATCTGCAGAAAATCTTTACGTAATCTACAAAATTCGTTTCTGCCATTTTATTTTCCTATCTGGTCGATCTCTTTCTCGATAGAACCAAAAATGTCATCGATAGAACCGTCCCCTTCTATATTTTTTAATATCCCTTTTGCCCGATAAAAACCCTTAAGAGGCTCAGTTTGCAAGTGATATACTTTCAGTCTCGACTCAATGGTCTCACGGTTATCATCGGTCCGACCGGAAACCTGACCACGCTTCAGCAGACGATCAATCAGTTTCTCTTCCTCCACTTCCAGACTGAGGACAGCATTGATATCCTCATCGTGTTTTTTCAACATCGCACCCAACGCTTCACCCTGGGCAAGAGTACGAGGAAATCCGTCAAAGATGAATCCCCTGGCATCATTGTGCTTACCGATCAGACTATCCAATATATCAATTACCAATCTATCGGGAACAAGATGTCCTTTCGACATGTAGGAGTCCGCTAATTTCCCCAATTCAGTATTCGCTTCAATCTCGTTGCGTAATATATCGCCTGTGGAGAGGTGTTTGAGTCCGTATTTCTCAACTAATTTCGCACTTTGTGTCCCTTTTCCTGATCCGGGAGCTCCAAAAATCACTATATTCAGCATATCTCTCTTCAATTAGGGTGCAAAGATACGATTTTTTATTTTTCTTGCCGGTAACTACCTCTCCGTTTTTGGAGTAACTCCCATTTGAACCAATTTTTCTGCTATCTGTTTATAATAGTAGATAGTAAACATATAATACTCTTTACAATGAAAAAAGAAGAATTCAAACAAAAGACAATTGACGTAATCAATGAATTGGCCGACTATATCTCTACTCTGGAAGATAAAGCGGGAGAAGTTGCCGAGGAGGCAAAAGAAGAATACCGTGCACGTCTGGATAAACTCAAAGAGATGAAAGAAAACCTATCGGCAAAGCTGGAGGAATATGAACAGATAGCCGACTCCAAATGGGATGTGGTAAGGGAAAGTGCCGGCAGTTTCTTCGCCGCCGTTTCAGATGCCTGGAAAGAGAATTTCGACAAAGTAGCCGACGCTTTCAGGAAATAGCTATCCGATATTCTTCTCCTAAAAATAAACAAGCCCCGAAACCGTTTATTACCAACAATTTCGGGGCCGTATCTGAGGTACCTGGCGGATTCGAACCGCCGTCAACGGTTTTGCAGACCGGTGCCTAACCACTCGGCCAAGGTACCAATTTTGCCTGAAACAGGTCGCAAAGGTAGCATATTTTTTCGACTTGGAAAAGGATTTCCCGCTTTTTCTATTATGAGAACAGCAGTCTGAAAGCGTCGCTCACTCTTTTCACCTGCTGGATATCGATCTTCACCTTCTTGTTAAATCCTTTCAGATTATTGAAAGGAATAAGAATACGCGAAAACCCTAATTTTTCCGCCTCCTGAATACGTTGTTCTATACGGTGTACAGGACGTATTTCACCCGACAACCCTACCTCACCGCAAAGAGAGGTGTTATTTTCTATCGTCATATCGAGGCTAGACGAAAGCACGGCACTAATAACAGCAAGATCCATGCCGGGGTCGCTGACACGTAACCCACCAGCAATATTCAGGAAAACATCTTTTTGTGTCAGTTTAAATCCTGCCCGCTTCTCCAACACAGCCAGTAGCATGTTCATCCTCCGGATATCAAATCCGGTAGCCGAGCGTTGAGGGGTGCCATATGCGGCGGTACTAACCAACGCCTGGGTTTCGATCAGGAAAGGGCGCACACCCTCCACTGCCGCGGCAATGGCTACTCCGCTCAAACCGTCATGGTTTTGGGTAAGTAACAGCTCCGACGGATTACTTACTTCACGCAATCCCGACTGGTTCATCTCATAAATAGCCAGTTCCGCAGTACTGCCGAACCGGTTCTTGACCCCGCGAAGGATGCGGTACATATAGTGTTGATCGCCTTCAAACTGTAACACTGTATCTACCATATGTTCCAGAATTTTAGGACCGGCGATGCTTCCTTCCTTGGTGATATGCCCAATCAGCAGTACCGGTGTACCCGATTGTTTGGCAAACTTAAGAAGGAGTGCCGCGCACTCGCGTACCTGTGCAATACTCCCGGGGGAGGATTCCAACGCCTCACTATAAATGGTCTGTACAGAGTCTATAATCAATAATTCCGGCGACACCTTCTTCACATGTTTGAATATCTCATCGAGATTAGTTTCACACACGATCAGACAATTTTCATTCTGTATACCGATGCGATCAGCTCTCATCTTCAACTGCCCGGCACTCTCTTCACCCGACACATAAAGCGACTTCAGTCCGTTCAATTTCAGAATAGTTTGGAGTACCAGCGTCGATTTCCCGATACCCGGTTCTCCACCGATCAGCACCACCGAGGCCGGCACCAATCCACCTCCCAGCACACGATTCAATTCACCGTCGTTCATGTCGATCCGTGGCAATTCGTCAGCTCTGATCTCACCCAGTGTCATCGGCACACTCCTGACCTCCCTGAAAGAACGGGTATCCTCCTGCTTTGAAGCAGCATCCTTGCGCACCAACTCTTCCACGAAAGTGGACCACTCTCCGCAAGCAGGACATTTCCCCATCCATTTGGGAGACTCATACCCGCAACTGGAACAAAAATATACAGATTTCAGTTTCGCCATTGTTTAATATTACTTTTCATCATTTGCCGTCATAATGTCCCAAAAGCGACACCACAATAACAGTAACAATCTCGTCCTGGACCAGATAAATCATCCTGTTTTTCTTATCTATACGCCGCGACCAGATATTTCCGCTCAAATAACGTAACGGTTCGGGACGACCTGTTCCTCGATAGGGATGTTTTGACAATTCGAGAAAAATTTGTTCAATTTTTCGGATGACCGATTTTTGGCCGCTTTTACGGATCAGGGCCAAATCTCTCTTTCCCCGATCGGAAACAGCTACTCGATATCCTCCCATATATTCGCCGGATTCACAAACGTAATTCTACCTTCCCGAATATCGTTCAGCCCTTCCTGAATGGCCATTAGTCCTTCTTTAGTAGGAATATCATCCTCCTCCCAAGGCTTTACGATAATCGGTTTTTCATTTTTACGGGCAATAATGATAATCTCTTTCTCTGATAATTCGAGAAATTTCTTCTGATTTGCCCTAAATTCTGCCGGTGTTACTATAACCATAATCCCATAATTAATGATGTACAACTTGTGGTACAAAGATATGAATAATTCCTGTCCTTTAAAAATATTTTCGTACTTTTGCAGCGCATATAAATTAAGTACAGATGTCAGTTATTCATACACTTATTTCGAAATCACTGAATATTTCTCTTGGAAACGTAGAGAACAGTATCAAACTGCTGGAAGAGGGCGCCACCATCCCTTTTATCAGTCGCTACCGAAAGGAGGCCACAGGGGGATTAGACGAGGTGAAGCTCGCCAACATCAAAGAATTGCACGAAAAATATATTGAACTGGCGAAACGAAAGGAGTATGTCTTAAAATTAATTTCGGAACAGGAGAAGCTGACATCCGAACTCGAAAAACAGATTACCGATTGCTGGAACAGTACCGAACTCGAGGATATCTACCTGCCTTATAAGCCGAAACGACAGACCCGGGCCGAGATTGCCCGCAAGAACGGACTGGAGCCACTCGCCAAGTGGTTGATGGCACAGCATCACGGCTCACCAGAGGCAAAAGCAGCCCAATATCTCAATGAGAACGTGGCTGATACAAAAGCGGCACTAAAAGGTGCACGGGATATTATTGCCGAATGGGTGAACGAAGAGAGCCATGCACGCCAATTGGTGCGGAATATGTTTGCAAGAGAAGCGGTAATCACTTCGAAGGTGGTGAAAGGCAAAGAGGAGGAAGGCGAGAAGTATAGAGATTATTTTGATTTCTCTACACCCTTATCCCGCTGCCCATCGCACCGGCTTTTAGCCATTCGCCGCGGCGAGGCAGAAGGTTTTTTACGTCTGTCCATCTCTCCCGATGACGAGAAGTGTCTCGACATATTGGTACCCCGTTATGCAAAAGTAAACACCGAATCCGCAGATCACGTGGAAGATGCGGTGACAGACAGCTACAAACGATTACTAAAACCTTCCATAGAAACAGAATTTGCCAATCTCTCCAAAATACAGGCTGATGAAACAGCTATTGCAGTTTTTGCTGAGAACTTACGCCAACTACTTCTGGCGCCTCCTTTGGGGCAGAAACGCATCTTGGGCGTCGATCCCGGTTATCGCACGGGCTGCAAGTTGGTTTGCCTGGACGAACTGGGGAACTTGCTCCATAACGAAACCATCTACCCTCATCCTCCACAAAATGAATTTTCCAAATCGGCGAGTAAGATAGTCAAACTGGTCTCTACCTACCGGATCGACGCCATTGCCATCGGGAACGGTACCGCAAGTCGTGAAACCGAACGTTTCATCACCAACCTGCGATATGAGAAAGAGGTGAAGGTTTTCGTGGTAAGTGAAAGCGGGGCGTCGGTCTATTCTGCTTCAAAGATAGCCCGTGAAGAGTTTCCCGAATATGATGTGACGGTGCGTGGCGCGGTATCTATCGGACGTAGACTCAGTGATCCGCTTGCAGAATTGGTGAAGATCGATCCTAAATCGATTGGTGTAGGCCAGTACCAACACGATGTGGACCAAGCAAAACTGAAACGATCACTCGACCAGACAGTGGAGAATTGTGTAAACCTTGTGGGCGTAAACCTCAATACAGCCAGTAAACATCTTCTCACCTATGTCTCGGGATTAGGAGAAGCACTGGCACAGAATATCGTAAACTACAGGGCGGAACAAGGTCCGTTCCGCTCCCGTAAAGAATTGAAGAAAGTTCCACGTCTTGGAGAAAAAGCATTTGAGCAATGTGCCGGATTTCTCCGTATTCCAGACGCCGAAAATCCGCTGGATAATTCTGCCGTCCACCCGGAAAGTTACACCATTGTGGAACAGATGGCCAAAGACCTGCAATGCTCGATAAAAGAGTTGATCCGCAATAAACCATTGATCGAAACCATCGATATCAATTTCTATAAAACAGCAACAGTGGGTGAAGAAACCCTTACAGACATATTACAGGAATTGGAAAAACCGGGGCGGGACCCGCGTACCCAAGTGCAGGTACTGGAGTTTGATCCCAATATCCGCACCATCAACGATCTGAAAGAGGGAATGACGCTTCCGGGAATCGTTACCAATATCACCAATTTTGGTTGCTTCGTGGATGTGGGTATCAAGGAAAACGGATTAGTACATATTTCCGAATTGGCCGACCGCTTCATATCCAATCCCAGTGATGTGGTCTCGCTTCACCAGCACATAAGAGTCAGGGTACTGTCTGTCGACCTGGAGCGAAAAAGGATCCAACTCAGTATGAAAAACGTGTCTGAATGATGAGACGGACACGCACCTAAACAACTAATTGTCTGAGTGATGAGGCATTCAAGGATCCAATCGCTTTAATAATATGGAAATCAGCCGACTAAGAAGAGTATAGATTGAGCAAGGTCGAATTTATCTCCAATCAATCTCCAGCTGTTGTGCTGTCAATCGAAAACTTTTCCGGTGATGAGATGTAATTCCATACCGGACTATTGCTTTCCGATGGGCTTTTGTGGGATATCCCTTATTACGGTCCCAATCGTAAACGGGATATGCTTCATGGAGTTTTTGCATATATTCATCACGGTATGTTTTTGCAAGGATTGAAGCTGCCGCGATAGAGCGATATTTCGCATCACCTTTCACCACACAGGTATGAGAGATGTTGCCAAAGGGACGAAAACGGTTACCGTCCACCAGAATATGCTCGGGGGGAGTGGCCAGATGAGCCAAAGCGCGATGCATCGCTTCTACCGATGCCCAAAGAATATTTATCTCGTCGATCTCCTCCGGGGAGCAGGACCCCACCGCATAACAGAGCGCCTTCTCTTCGATGATCAAACGCAATTCACAGCGATCCTTCTCTGAAAGTTGCTTTGAGTCATTCAGACCATCACAATGAAAATCTCCGGGCAGGATTACCGCAGCAGCAAAAACAGGCCCTGCCAAACAACCACGCCCCGCCTCATCACAACCAGCTTCCAAACGGCCCGATTGCATGTAATTCAGCAACAGATTACCCTGTTTCATATTTTTATTCAAGATTCAAAAACCAGGAACCAAGAACCAGGAACCAAGACTATCGAAGCGGTATCACCAGCCGGTTATCTTCCGGTGGGAAATCGAATTCAACCGATCTCAGATCAAATTCACTGCCCATCTGATCTGCGAAGAGACGAATCGCCAGCTTCATCGCCGGATACGGTCTTTCATCACCTTTCACATGCATCAGATGTAATTTCACAATCACATCGGTAAATGCTTTAAACGCTTCCGGCGACATGGGTATCTCCAATTCCTTCAATCGTCTTTCCGTCACCTGACGGGTCATGGACTCCAGCTTATCCTTGTATATCGTAGTCAAATCGGATTTACCAGGAATAGAGGTCACAAAACGGCTATCAATTGAAAGCTTGTTATCGCCCAACATCATTATTCGATAGGCAAAAGGATAGTGTGCCAAAGAAGCGGTCTCCACATCATAGATCGCATTTCCGGCAGACGAGGTTCGTCTCGTGATATCATTGGCATGAAAATGCCCCGTAAAGACCACTTTTAACCCCGCGTCAGCAAGGAGATCGGCGTTCTTTTCCCAATTATCAATCAAATATTGCGGGAAGAAAGTGGCCTGATAAAGCAGATGTTCCACCACCCCATGATGCATCATCCCCAGCACGGTGACTCCTTTCTCTTTTGCTTCATGGAGGATGTCAAGCGCCCAATTCATCGTCTGCGGAAGAATACGTCCGCCGGTGATAGAGCTTGTTCTATGCTCCTCATATCGGTTGGTGTCGAAACAGAGAAGCCAGACAGAATCAGTGATTTGAGAGAGATAGCTCAACGAGGAGTCATCTCTTTTCAATGCATCCGAATAGCCGAAAGAAGCATATAGCTCCTCAAATTCCTTCTTTGAAATCGATTCGGTGGGCGAAGCTTTATCCCCCCGATAGGCTTTCGCATCGGGAATATTAATATCATGATTACCGGGTACAACAAGAATACGAGTTCCATTATCCTGTAGTGTCCGGAGCTTCCCGATAAAACCAAGGTGACTTTGTTTCTCTCCATGGTTGGTGAGATCACCAGTCACCAACAGCAAATCCGGAGATTCATCGAGCAAGTCGGCAAGTACCTTATCCAATACCGAGTGCAAATCATTAATATTTCGCCCGGTCACCTCCTCATAAGTAGAGAGTGCCTCTCCATCCGACGTGAGTTGCATGTCAAGAAAGTGTGGATCGGAAATCACGGCGATCTTCACAGCTCCGATCTGTTTGGAAGAGGCACACCCGGAAGAGAAGATAGATAGCAATAAAAATATAAACAGGAAATTTCTCATTGAGTAAAAAGTAAAATTCGAGCCGGCTTCTATCTCATGAGTTGAGCAAGTTCTCGATTTCATCGATATCAGATCGGAACCCTTTGTCCACCTCATAGAAATCTTTTACTGTATTGCAGGCGTGAAGTACGGTGGCGTGATTACGGTTACCCACCTGGGCACCTATTTGCGAAAGTGACAACTCTGTGTGTTTCTTGATAAAATACATGGTCACCTGACGTGCCTGGACTATTTCACGTTTACGCGATGCAGACTGGATTAGCTCTTTCTTCACATGATAGAAATTCGACACTATATCTTCTATTTTCTGCACAGTAATACGCTTCTTCTCAAATTTAATGCTTTGCTCAACCACCCTACGTGTCAACGTCAGGTCAACTTCCCGGTTGTTGATGATGGAATGAGCCATCAGGGAGACTACAATTCCTTCCAAATCTCGGACGTTCTCGGTAACGTTTTCGGCAATAAATTCAATTACATTCTCCGGAATGGTAAGACCGTCGGCAAGCACTTTGTTTTGAAGTATCTTTTTACGAAGCTCCTTATCCGGACGTTCCAATTTGGTAGTAAGCCCCCAACGGAAACGGGTAAGCAACCGTTCTTCCACTCCTTGCATATCCATGGGCGGACAATCGGAAGTCATGATCAGTTGCTTATTGTTCTGGTGCAGGTGATTAAAAATATGAAAAAAGGTATTCTGTGTTTTTTCCAATCCCGACAACTCCTGGATATCATCAATCAGAAGCACATCGATACTCTGGTAAAAGTTGATGAAGTCATTGATTGTATTGAAGCGACGGGCGTCTGTATATTGTACCTTGAACAGATGGGCAGACAGGTAAAGAACTTTCTTGTCAGGATAAAAATCTTTCACTTTCGATCCGACGGCATGGCAGAGATGTGTCTTGCCCACACCTGAATTACCGTATACAAACAATGGATTGAATGCCGTTTTAGCCGGATTCATGGCAACTGCCTCGGCAGCAGTACGCGCGAGCCGGTTACTTTCACCTTCAAAAAAATTGAGAAAAGTATATTTTGAATTAATCTGTGAATCGAATTCCGAAGTTTCCACCCTGTCAAAAGGACTGGGTACTTTCGTGGAAATTTTATTGCCACCACTCCTGTCTGTACCTGCATAGGATTTGGTCTCTCCCCTGAGTTCAACGGCAGTATTGGTTTCTGTTTCCACCAATATACGGTAATTGAGGATAGTACCCTCTCCTATTTCCCGATAGAGGGTATGTTGGATAAGATCGAGGTACTTATCTTCCAAATACTCATAAAAAAACTGACTGGGGACCTGAACCGTAAAGACATGATCTTGATACTTTAAAGGAATAATGGGTAAGAACCAAGTATTAAACGCCGGTTCAGGAATATTATCCCTAATGATGTTCAAACAGTTACTCCATAAAAGTCGGCAATCTTTATTCATTCACTTAAGTTAGTCATTTTGAGTTGTCTTCGCTCCTCGATTGTCAATTTTCGCAACAGCATATTCAAATAAATTTAGCTGTTTTCTACACTCAACATAGAGAAAATATAAAATCTCCTCTCTATTCGCTTATCGAATATATTCCAAACCAGTTTTCCTTTTGCTCATTTTAGTTGACGAAAATGTTTTTTTTTCGCAAATGGATTACAAATTTTCAAAAAAAAAACGAGATAAAAAAATAAACTTGCAGACAGGATTTTTCTCGTTAAAAAAAGAGCCTATTTATCAGCAAAATAGGATCAAATCATTGC
>Ga0172382_10004059_pt1 | contig 22688 bp, 19 predicted proteins | sample Leawel138RmetaG_FD_122245 | JGI IMG/M metagenome (GOLD analysis project Ga0172382, IMG submission 122245) | Leachate microbial communities from a municipal landfill in Southern Ontario, Canada - Leachate well 138R metaG | ecosystem: Engineered > Solid waste > Landfill > Unclassified | place... | reverse complement strand
AATTTAGTTATTTGCTTCGAGTTCATTAATGATTTGAATTAACAAATCTGGTCTATCGGTAATAATACCGTCTGCCCCGTTTTTAATAAGTAATCTCATTTCATCTGGGTCATTGACTGTCCAGTAAAGTACAGCCATATTTTTACGATGTGCATCGTTAATAATCTCTTTACCCATTAGGTTTGCTCGGTAGACACCTTGATCATCTTTAATTGCTATACTATTTCTAATAAAGCTTGGTAACATATCTAATAGACTTGCTGTTGAACCTGTAATAGACATTGATCCTGGTGTTGGTAATATCAATACTTCTGATTTAACACCCCAGAAAAAGTCAATGTAAAATGCACTATATACAGCAAACATCGTCACCTCAGATGTACCTGCGTTCACTAAAATATCTGGTGCATTATCTTTAAAGTAACCTGTTACATCATCAGAAAATGATGCTAGAACAACACGCGTTTCTAATTCATAAGCTTCAACTAAATCAATAAGCGCTTGAGCTGCTAGTTCAAAGTCATGTACATTATCATCAAAGCCTTGTGATGTTGGTGAATCTTTTATTTCTAATATATATAATACATCTGCACCAACATTACTAAATATATCCTCTAATTTAGCTGGAACCATTTTAGACATGATATTTTCATCTGTTTCATTTTTAAATGGTTCAATCCCTTTAACTGGATCATAATCATAATCTTCTGGATATTTAAACTGTCTTGCCAGATAATAATCATCCGTTTCATAACCATCTAAAATTTCTTGATAGGTATAATTTCTAATCAGTTCTCCGTCCATATGAAACCCATCAGACATCTCTAAATCAAGATCATGATGTGCAATTAGAATATTGTCTTTGGTTAATGCTAAATCTATTTCTAACACATCCGCATTGAAATCATTAATTAACATATCATATGCCCAAATTGTGTTTTCTGGTGCTAGTTCTTTGGCACCGCCATGCGGTATCACCAACGGATATTTATCAGTTTTTCTAAAATGATTCACACCCTTAGCGCTAGATATTGTAAAGGGTAAAATATTTAATACTGTTAGTATAAGTACAAAACTCAATATACCAAGTAAAGTCCATTTAAGTATCCTAAATAGGATTTTCATTTATGCTTTCTCCTGTTCTTTGTATAACTTATATAAATTATGTGCAAGTGCACAAATAGTCATTGGGCCCACACCTTTAGGCACAGGTGTAATATACCCTGCTACTGAATTAACTTCATCAAAATCAACATCACCCACTAATTTTCCCTCAACGCGGTTGATACCAACATCAATAACAACAGCGCCAGGTTTAACCATATCTTTTGTCACAAATTTAGGTTTTCCAATTGCCGCCACTAAAATATCTGCTTGTTTGGTAAGTGCTGCTAGATTTTTAGTTTTTGAGTGTGTGATTGTTACCGTTGCATTTTTATCTAATAACATTTTAGCAATTGGCGCACCAACAATTTGACTTCGACCAATGATTACAGCATGTAATCCTTCAAGTGGTATATTATAGTAATCTAACAACATGATTATACCTTGAGGTGTTGCAGGTCTTATGCCTAGTTTATTTTGAAACAACAAACCCTGATTCATTGTGTGAAACCCATCGACATCTTTTTTATAATCAATTAACCCAATTAATTGATCACTATCAAGTTGTTTAGGCAGTGGCAATTGTAGTAATATACCGTGTACATCATCGTTTAAGTTGAAATCTTGAATAACGCTTTCAACATCCTCTTGTAGTGCGTTTTCTGGTAAATTAGTAATATTTACATTCATACCCATTTTTGACGCCGTTTTAAGTTTACCTTTGACATAGCTTTGACTTGCAGGATTATTTCCAACAAGTATTATCTCTAGTCTAGGTTTTTTGTTCAGCTTATCAACTTTAAGTTTCAATAAGTCATTTAAAGTATCTGCTGTTTTTCTACCATTTAATAACATTAGATAAGTTCTCCTTCATCATCAAGTTTAAAATCTAGTGCACGTGGATGTTTGTTTAAGCCTGGCATTGTATTAATACCTTTAGTTAATACAACAAGTAGGTTTGCACCTAAGGATACTTTAATGTCATTAATTTCTAAAATGAAGTCGCGTGGTCTACCTTTAAGTTTAGGGTCTCCTGATAAGGATAAAGGCGTTTTAGCAATACATATAGGTATAGCTAAATGTTTATATTGATCTAATTTATCTTTTGCTCTTTTAGAAAAAGTTACATCACTTGCGCCATATATTTTTTCAGCAATTTTGCGTATTTTAAATTCATGGTTTTCTTCATTCGTATAGACTCTTTTAAACTTAGATGGTTCTTCGCTAACGCTTTGGACAAGTTTTGCTAAATCCTTTGTGCCTTCACCACCCTTTAAAAAACCTTCAGAGACAGCATAGTTAATGTGGTTTTTATCAGCCCAGTTTTGCATGTAGGCTAGTTCTGTATTTGAATCACTATCAAACTTATTTAAGGCAACTACACTATGAAGTCCTAAGAACTTAATATTTTCTAAATGTTTTTCTATGTTTTCTATACCCTTAGCTAGTGCATCTACATTCGGTTCATCCAGTGCCGTTTCAAGTATGCCACCATGTAGTTTTAACGCTTTAATAGTAGCTACAACAACCACGACACTCACCTGTGTTGAAAGGTGAGGTTGTTTAATATGCAAAAACTTTTCCATGCCAAGATCCGCGCCAAAGCCTGCTTCTGTGATGACATAATCTGCTAGTTTTAATGCTGTATTGGTTGCTACAACACTATTACAACCGTGTGCAATATTTGCAAACGGTCCGGCATGAACAAGTGCAGGTACCATTTCTTTAGCAAAAACCATGTTTGGCTTTATTGCATCCCTCAAAACTAAAGCTAAACTGTCAGCACATCCTAAATCTTTAACAAATAAATCTTTGCCTGCATGATCAACACCAATTAATATGTTATTTAATCTTTCTTTCAAATCTTTAAAGTCACTAGCTAGTGCCAGTATCGCCATCATTTCACTTGCTGCAGTAATGGTAAATTTATCATCTCTTAATTTTGTCGTTACTTGTCTTAGACTTCTGTCATTAACATCTAACGCTCTTTGCCAGTACACTTCTTTAATTTTCAGATCATTACCAAAATATATATGGTTATCAATTATTGCAGACAATAAATTATTAGCTGCTGTTAATGCATGTATGTCTCCATTGAAATGAAGATCAATATCCATTGCCGGTTCTAATGAAGATACACCACCACCCGTTGCACCACCCTTCATGCCGAAAACAGGTCCCATGGATGGTTCCCTAAGTGCAAGCATCACATTTTGTCCATTTTGCTTAAATCCTTGAGCAAGTCCAATAGAAACTGTTGTTTTACCTTCACCACTAGATGTCGGATTAATCGCAGATACTAAAATCAGTTTGCCTGATGTTTTATGTACTAATCTTTTTTGAACACTCAATTCTAATTTAAACTTATCTTTCCCATAAGGTATGATCTCATCATCTTTAATATTTAAAACATTCGTTAAATATTCATACTTTGTCATAAGAATTTCCCCTTTTATTCATTGAATAAGTTATTTTATATACTTCTATTATACAAAATTTATGGTCTATCGTTTATCATTAAACCTTTTAATATGCTATCTGCCTTAAGCAACCTGTAGTAATATCAATTTGTATATCTTATATAGTTGATTACCCTACCCTCAACATCCTTATGATAACCATGAATCTTTGTAGGTAAATCTTCTATGCTTTCAATACCCTTTTCAACTATTTCTTTAAGTAGGGCACCACGCATTTGTTTATTAAATACACTAACCTTCTTACAGACATTTTCCTTACAATCCATAAATGATACTTCATATATGTCGAATATCTTTTTATCAATTAGCGCACTAAATTCTTTAGATGCTAAACTTAAAATTATTTTGTGATTATTGGCTTTAAAATAATCGTTAATTATCACTTTCCATTTAGACTTCATAGCTTTCCAAGTAAAATCCATCCGGTATGGTTTAATACCATCTAACGGCCTAATAATACCATATAATGCATCTATAATATAGACATTTTTATTTAAATATTTTAAAGCAGACTTATTTAATTTATTATATGCTAAAAATTTAAATGACTCACCTAAATAGTAGTCAAAGGCCACGTATCTGTCATTTGTATTAAAGTTTTTATAATAGCTTATAACATCATCAATGAGTTTATCGCTAAGTTTATGTTTACTTTGAATTTCTATCTTAGATAATTGTTGAATCTCCAAAACAATTTGATTGGTAATATCATCAAACATTGTTATTTGGTTGGTTGTTTGTGCATTTTCGTTAAATAATTTTGTGGGGGCAAATATAATTGTCATTCTAGTCTCCTTGTCTATATATAAAAACACAAGTATATTCTTGCTTATGTTTTTTTATATCCCGTTGATAAAACCTAATAAACCCTCATGATCTGTAATTACAATTTCTTTGTTACTTAATTGAGAAATATACCCATAATCTTCAAGTAGTGCAAACTTTCTGCTAAGGGTTTCTGGTGTTGTACCTAAAAAAGATGCTAGATCTTTTTTAGTCATACTTAAATTAATTACATTTTGTGGCTTTTTTTGATCAAAGAACTCTAATAAATATAAAGCAATTCTTTTTTCTACTTGTTCAGTTGCAATCCAACTAGATTGCTTTTCTGATTTTTTTAACCGACTACTCAACTCAAGAATAATTTTAAGTCCAATGTTTGGATATGTTTCCATTAATTCTGAGATATCAGATTTTTCTATCATGCAAACCTCAACTTGTGTGATTGCTTCAGCATATGCTGTGTTATGTTCATCTAAAAATAAACTAAGTTCTCCAATGAAGTCACCGGGATGTAGAATTCTTAATATATGTTCTTTAGCGTTTTCAGATAAATAGTATGTTTTTATTTGACCTTGTCTAACAATATAAAGTGTGTCTGATTTTTGACCATAACTAAAAATCAGCTCACCTTTTTTGTAAGTCTTTGATTTTATAAGATCAGTAATTTTAGTTAACTCCACAAGTTCCAAATGATTAAATATTGGAACTGAAACTAAACATGTATGATCATGGGCTTTATGTGACATAACATTCACTCCTATCTATGTATATTATACATCATTTATGTAACCAAGTAGCACGTGTGTAAAAATCTTTAAAATAAAAGAGATAGCATAAGACTTATAAAAGACTTGTGCTATCCCTAATTAGGAACTAAGTTATTTGCATGTACTTATAATTATGTTTCAGTACATATTCAGCGTGTTCTATTTCTTGCTTGGTTGGCTCTGGTGTATCTTTAAGTTCATAGTCTATGCCCATATTATCCCACTTCATTATACCCTTCGTGTGGTAAGGTAATATATCAATACCCACAAAGTTTTCTAATGTATCGATGAAATCTCTTAATCTATAAAGGTATTCATCTTGTGCATTAATTCCTGGTAATAATATGTGTCTTAAAACTGTAGGTACTTTCTTATCACTTAAAAGTTTTGCAAATTTAAGTATGTTTGTGTTGCTCGCACCAGTTAACCATTTATGACGTTCGTCATCAATGTGTTTAATGTCTAATAAAACAAGATCTGTATGCTCAAGGAGCGCTTCAAATTCTGGTATTCTTGCTTCCGTAAATGTGCCTGCTGAAGTATCTAGACATGTGTGAATATTTCTTTGCTTGGCCGCTTTAAATAGTTCTGTTAAAAATTCTAGTTGAAGCGTTGCCTCACCACCTGATACAGTCAGTCCACCCTTTTTATAAAATGCACGATATTTATTATAATCATCAAGTATTTGGTCAACACTCATTAATTTATTATCTTGGGTACCCCAAGTATCTCTGTTGTGGCAAAATTTACATCGAAGGGGGCATCCTTGTAAGAATAATACGTACCTTAACCCTGGTCCATCAAATGCACCAAATGTTTCAATAGAGTGTATGTTACCTAATATTTGTTTTTGATTAGAAACCTTCATGGAACGTACGTTTCATAACTTCTAATTTTTGTTCATTTGTTAGATTTGAGAAGTTTACAGCATAACCAGAAACTCTAATCGTTAAGTTAGGGAATAACTCTGGATTATCATATGCTGCTTTTAAAGTTTCTCTATTAAACACGTTGACATTTAAATGATAGCCGCCTGATTGGAAGTAGCCGTCTAATAATGATACAAGGTTTGTAACTTGAACGTCATCAACCAAATGAACAATAGATCCTTCAGCACTAATGGATTTGCCTAATGCTTTAGGGATAATTGTAAATGTATTTGAAATACCATCTTGTGCATCTTCAAACGGTAGTTTTGCGACTGACATTAATGATTTAAGCGCACCTGATTTATCTCTACCGTGCATTGGGTTCGCACCAGGTGCAAATGGTTCACCATAACGACGCCCATCTGGTGTATTACCAGTGTTTTTACCGTAAACAACGTTTGAAGTAATTGTAAGTACACTCATTGTTGGATGTGAATCTCTATATGTATGATTTTGTCTAATGTAGTTCATGAATTTTCTTAAAACTTCTACAGCAATATCATCAACTCTATCATCATCATTGCCATACATTGGGAAATCTCCAACAGTTTCAAAGTCCGTAATTAAACCTGATTTTTCATCATATATTGGATGAACTTTCGCATATTTAATTGCAGATAGAGAATCAGCAACAACGCTCAACCCTGCAATACCGGTTGCGAACATACGTTTCACATCACGATCATGTAATGCCATTTCTAATTTTTCATAAGAATACTTGTCATGCATATAATGAATAATGTTTAACGCATTCACATAAACTTCTGCAAGTTCTTCTAATGTTTTATCATAACGTTTCATAACAACATCATAATCTAAAACATCTGCTTTTATAATATCTGCTTTTGATTTTTCAAATACTTGTTTACCGCTAATTTCGTCACGTCCACCATTTAAAGCATATAGTAATGCTTTAGCAATGTTTGCACGTGCACCGAAAAATTGCATTTCTTTACCAATGGCCATTGGAGATACACAACATGCGATACCATAATCTTGACCATGTAATGGTCTTAAGGTATCATCGTTTTCATATTGAATACTTGATGTATCAATACTTACCTTTGCTGAATAATTTTTAAAGCCTTCTGGTAAATCATTACTCCATAATACCGTAAGATTTGGTTCTGCTGATGTGCCTAAGTTATATAATGTTTGAAGTAGTCTGAATGCTGTTTTTGTAACAAGTGATTTACCACTATTTGCCATACCACCTAATACAGCAGTTACCCATGTTGGATCACCTGTAAATAATTGGTTGTATTCTGGTGTTCTTGCAAAACGTATCATTCTTAATTTCATAACAAAATGATCGATCAACTCTTGGATTTCAATTTCGTCATACGTACCTTGTGCCAAATCACGTTCAATATAAATATCTAAGAATGCATCCACTCTACCTAAGCTCATTGCTGCACCGTTTTGTTCTTTTACAGCGCCTAAATATGCTAAGTATAACCATTGGATAGCTTCTTTGGTATCATTTGCAGGTCTTCTTAAATCAAAACCATACATATCACCTAATTGGATTAATTCATTTAAAGATTTGATTTGATCAGAAATTTCTTCTCTTAGGCGAATATTATGATCTGTCATTGGGAATGTTAAACTATCTTGTTGTGCATATTTATCTTTAATTAAAGCCTCAACACCATAAAGTGGTACTCTTCTGTAATCACCAATAATACGTCCTCTACCATAACCATCAGGTAACCCTGTGACGATATGAGAACTTCTAGCACGTCTGATTTCTGCTGTATATGCATCAAACACACCTTGGTTATGTGTTTTTCTAACGTTTGTATATAAATCAATCGTCTCTTGATCGACTGAATAACCATAAGCTTCCACAGATTTAACAGCTACGTTAATACCGCCTTCTGGGAAAAAACCTCTTTTTAATGGGGCATCTGTTTGTAAACCAACAATTTTCTCTATATCTTTGTTGATATACCCTGGTTGATGAGAAATAATCGTCGATGCAATCTTCGTGTCTAAATCGATGACACCGCCTTTTTCTTTCTCAAGTTTCAATAAATCTTTAAAGGATTCGTTTAAAGATAGCGAACTATCTACTGCACCTTCTAAAAAAGTCTCGTCACCGGTATACTCAAAATAATTTTGTTCAATGAAATCTGCAACATCAATTGCATTTTCCCATTTACCAGATTTAAAACCCTTCCATGATTTAGCCATGATTATATTCCTCCTAATTATTTATATATATATAAATCAAGCATTTTGTACACTTATTTTAATCCCTTTAAAAATAAATTGCTTGGAATGTTATAAATGAAAACGCTTACCCAAAAAAACGATTCAAATGTGTGAGAAAAACGAGAAATAAATAGGGATTGTGGTATCATATATTCATATATAAATTATCAGGAGGCTACATGAAAACTGCTGTTGTTTTAGTCGGTGTTCCAGGGTCTGGAAAATCCACTTATGCAAAAAAACTGAATCTTATGCATTTTTCATCTGACATGATTCGTTTAGAACTCTTTGGTACATTAAGAAAACACCACAGTCCTAAAGATGATGATACAGTATTTAAACTTTTACACGATAGAACCTTTTCTTATGATGATTCATTGATATTTGATGCAACAAATATTACAAGATCTATTCGATCTGCACTTTACACAAAGTTTAAATCACTTGGTTATATGGTAGAAATCCATTTAGTTTTAGAACCCCTAATGTTTGCTAAATATCAAAATGAAAAGCGCGCTTATGAAAAAATTGTGCCCTTTCATATTATTAATCATATGTATAAATTTATGGCACCACCTAGAGTCGGTTTAGATTGTGATTCCTTTAAGATTGTTAGTCAGTCAACGTTTTTAAATCCAAATACCAGTTATAAAGATTTTGTGGCCAGTGCTAAAAATGAAGGCATCTATAAAACAATCAGAAAATATGTTTCTGCTGCTTACATACCAGAGTTTGAACGCTTAAATGAAAATCATGATACACCTTATCATGTTGAAGATATTGATGTACATATTGATATGTGTATTGGTAATTCACATGACGATGTCATGTTAATTACATCTATTTTGCATGATTTAGGTAAATCACAGGCCAAAGAAAATGGCCATTACAAGGGTCATGAAACCATATCAAGTATTTATGCACTACGTTTTTTTAATGAAGTTAAACACGTGCCTAAGCACATTATTCCAAGAGATATCATTGAAACCGTGCTACAGCATATGGCCGCCCACAAAGGTATTTCTAAAGAGGTTATTGAAAAAAACAAGTTAGAACCGCATGTCATTGAATATATTGAACAGTTTAATGATATTGATGAGGTCAGTCGTATAACGAATATGCCCAGAAATAAAGATTTACGGTGAATGCATTGTAAATCTTTTTTTATTGAGTTATAATGGCTATGGCATTTATACGGAAGGTACATATATGAACCAGTTTTTTATTCAAATGAATTTTATTTTCGCGATTATTTCTGCAGTGTTAGTTGCTCATAACTATCTATATTTAGTTATCGGCATTTTTTTTAGGTCTAAAAAATACCCTAAAACTACCATTAATAAAAAATATGCCGTATTAATTTGCGCCAGAAACGAAGCTAAAGTTATTGGACAACTGCTTGATAGTTTGAACCATCAAAACTATCCAAAAGATTTACTAAAAATTTTTGTTGTTGCAGATAACTGTAGTGATGATACTGCAAAAATTAGCCGTACTAAAGGTGCTATTGTATATGAACGATTTGAGCCAAATAAGGCCAGAAAAGGTTATGCCCTAAGCTTTTTGGTAAGTCATATTCAAGCTGAATATGGTATTGGATGTTTTGATGGTTATATGGTCTTTGATGCAGATAACTTAGTTGATCCAAATTTTACCTTAGAAATGAACAAAGCATTTGTTCATGAAGGTGGTGGCATCATTACTGGTTATAGAAATACCAAGAACTTTGATACAAACATCATTTCATCCGGTTATGGATTTCATTTTTTAAGAAGTTCTGCGGTCTTACATAGACCCAGACATATCCTAGGTATTGGTACACATTTAGCGGGTACAGGTTACTTAATAGATAGTAAGATCATAACATCAGGTTGGAACTTCCACACACTGACTGAAGATACAGAGTTTACCATCCATCAATCTGCAAAAGGGCATCGAATACAGTACTGCGAAAAAGCCGTTTTTTATGATGAACAACCAACCACATTGAAAGTAGCAATTCGACAACGCATACGCTGGACAAGGGGTCGTCTAAGCGTTTTTATGAAGGATGGTTGGCGTTTATTTATTAATATTTTTAAAAAGGGTGGCTTTACTGCATATGATCTTTTCTTCTACTTGTTTCCTTGGAGCATTATTACTTATATAGGTTTTGTGATTCAAACAATTATTTTAGTTACAATAACAATTATTCTTAAGCAACCTATTGATTTTGGGGTACCACTATATGTTGTATTAAAGTATATTGGTAGTGTATATGGTTTATATGTGGGATATGGTTTACTATTGTCCATTAGAGAACGCAAACATATTAAAGCAAAATATTATAAAGTGTTATTTTTTGCATTATTCTATCCAATCTTTGAATTACTACATCTTATCATCACACCAATTGCTATATTAAAACCTAAGGTTGATTGGAAGCCAATTGATCATAACGACCAAAGACATATTAATGACCTTGTTTAATAAATAATGCTGCCTAGAAAATAGGCAGCATTATTGCTATAGTAATGGAGAAAACCCTTTTAATACAGCCTGAATGATTCTGTAAAAAATGTTTCTCTTTTTTAGGCTCTCTGCTGTAATTAATTCACTTTCTTTTAAAGTGTATTCAAAATAGTTTGTCATTTGCAAGATGGTTAACTCATCATCTAGCCACACATTATTTTCCAGGTGCATATACAGACTTCTAAAATCTAAATTGCTCGATCCAATCATAGCAACCTTTTTATCACAGATAATCATTTTAGAATGAATGAACCCAGGCTTATATTTATATACATTGACACCCGCTTGAACAAGTTCTTCTGCATAAGATTTCGACACCATAAATACCAATTTCTTATCAGGAATACTTGGCATTACAATATGCACATTTATACCACTTTGAGCAGCCAATTTTAATGCTGTTGTTATCTCGTTATCTAAAATTAAATAGGGTGCAGTGATATAGATCATTTCTTTAGCATCATTAATTAAATGTAGGTAGATATTTTTAGCTGTTAAATTATTATCAACTGGAATATCACCAAATGGAATATAGACTGCATCATTAACCACTACATCATGTTTTAAATTATACTTTTGAAATTCTAAGGTTTTAGCCTTAGTCGCAAACGACCAGTTTTCTAAAAACAACATGGTCACACTCCAAACAGCTTCACCTTGAATCATTATACCTGCATCATTCCAATGACCAAAGACTTTCTTCTTATTGGTATATTCATCACCAATATTAAAGCCGCCGGTAAATGCCACTTTGTTATCAATAACAACGATTTTTCTGTGGTCTCTAAAGTTCATTGCATAGTTGACATGTAATTTCATTGGATTAAATCGAACAACCTTAAAGCCAAGTTTTCTGAGTTTCTTGTGATAGTAATAAGGTAGTTTAGTTGATGAGCCCAAATCATCATACATAATTCTGATTTCTACGCCTTGTTTTTGTTTATCAATAAGAACTGCTAAAATTTCATCCCACATATTTGAGATAGTTATTATAAAATACTCCATGAATATAAAGTGTCTGGCTTGTGTAAGCTCTCTAATTAATTCCTTTTGTTTTTCTTCACCACCACCTAAAAACGAGGACTTTGTGTTTTTAAAAGATGGGAAGTTTAAATTGGTCAAATACTTTTGATGTTTTAAATAGTTATCGTTAAATTTTGAGGTGACTTTTTGCATTTCGATTTCTCGAACCCTTTGAGTGTTCCGCATACTGGCAGAGGAAGATAGTGATAATCTTTCTGTTCGCGCATAAAAATAGAATAATACACCAAAGACCGGTACAGATATTAGGAAAACTATCCATATGAGCTTAAACATTGGATTCTCACCAGTGGTTGTTATATATAAACTAATTAGGATACCCAAAATCATTGATGTTAGATGTAAATAATACCATTGCGCAGCAAATTCATAGACAAACCACCACAAAATACCCACTTGTAAAAGCAGGATAATACCGATAATAGTTAATCTATTGGTCAAAAGATTAATAAACTTTCTCATCTAGCACCTCAATGAATCTTAAAAAAACGATTGAATTAGTGGAATCAACATAATAGAGACAATTCCACTCACAACATATATAACATAACTTGTTAAATAAGGCGAGTTTTCTCTTTGTGACTTAAAGTTTGATAAAAATATTAATACTGGTATGAAAAATATAAGTGACACAAGAAAATTTAAATATGTGATCGCAACACTAAAGGCGATCACACTACCATAATCCGTTTTAAAATACATTATAAATGTGATGAGCGCAATAATAGTGATTGCTGTCAACACATAATGTATGTAGCGAATAATATTAAACGTTTTTTTCATATGTTTTTTTCCTTGCTTTCTAAAACACCTTTATCTCTATCCGTAATTTTTCGTAGCACCTTACATGGATTACCAACAGCAACAACATCACTTGGAATATCTTTGGTGACAACACTACCGGCACCAATAATTGAATTGTTACCTATAGTAACTCCGGGCATAACAATTGAATTCGCACCAATCCAGACATTGTCACCAATTTGTATAGGTAACCCAAATTCTAAACCAGAATTTCTTACATCTTTATCAATTGGGTGCCCTGCAGTATATAGACCAACACGTGGACCCAACATAACATTATCACCAATGGTAATTATATTAACATCTAAAAATATACAATCTAAATTAGCATAAAAGTTTTCACCTACGAAGGTGTGTTGTCCGTAATCAAAATATACAGGTGGTGTTATTTTTAATGTAGTTTTATGTCCGCCCAATATTTCTTTAATCCGTTTATCCATACTTGTAAAATCTGTATAATTATCATGGTTATATTGATATACTTTTTCACTAGTATCTTGTCTCATTTGAGTTAATTTTGGATCATCTGCCATATATAGTTTTCCAGCTAACATACGTTTTAACTGGCTCATACTATGGGCACTCCACGACATCTTTAATTTTTTTAGCAAGCCCTTTAACCTCGTTTGTGGTTATCCCACAAAGTGCCACCCTAAGGCCGTTTTGCATTGGTATTAAATAGATATTTTGTTCAATCAATTGTTCGTAATCACGTTCTGGATTATTTGACTTAACTAAGACAAAGAATCCACCACGATACGGAAATATTTCAAGCCCTTGTAATTTAGCCTCATATAAAAATATTTCACCTCGTTTTTTTAATGTTGTGGTTAATGTATTTAAATATGTAATATAACTTTCTTTTTGTTGTGCCAATTTATTAAATATACCAACACCAACAGATGGTGCTGTAGACCATTTACCTAAAGCATCATCTAAAACGTTTTTCTTAAAAAAGTTATATTGTACTTGGGTTTGGTGTAACCCAATCAGCCCACCCAATCGTACACCATACATAGCAAACGATTTTGATGCACTAAATGCGGTTAACACTTGTACATGTGGCATTAATGCCATAAAATATTTAAATGTATCTCTCGCTCTTTTAAACCCTTTTGGATCATAATCAAAGTATGCAATATCATAAGCAATGATAATTTCATTATTATCCAACTGGTTTACTATTTGTATAATACGTTGCCATTCATCTTTAGATAAGCTATAACCAGTCGGGTTGTGACATGGATCATTTATAACAACAATGACACGCTTTTGAGCGCGTGCTAAAATCTTTAACTTGTTTTCGAAATCATTTAAATCAAATTGATCGTCTTTAAACATATTATGCTCAAATGCCTCTAATTTAGCAGCCTTTAAAAAATACTCATAACGCCATCTTAGACTTGGTACTAAGACTTTATCACCAACATTACCATACGCATTAAAAATAAGTGATAAAGCACCACTACCACCAGGTGTAGATATCCCTGTAAGTAAAAACTTATTTTCAAGTGTTTTTTGTTGATCATCTAATACCCAACCAATAACATTATCTTCAAACAACTTACCACCGTCTGTGGCACCATATTTAAAGGCATCTAATAAATCTAAATCATAATATGCTGCTTCAACAGCTGGAATAATCAGTTTAGATTCATCATTGTAAAACATACCGATTGTGGCATCAATCACAGCTGGGTTTTCTTTTTTAGCGCTTTGTGCGAGCTTTGCTATCTTAAGTATATCAATTTTTGCCATAATATCCTCCAAAGTCAAAAAATGTGTTCTTAATCTATTTTAACACGTATATTGTACTTTATTTATAAGTAAGGTTTTCATTCAGTAATGTTTTTAAAGTAATTTTTGATATATACAACCGGTGTGCCTTTATCACCACTACCCGTAACAAGATCACATAAAGATCCTATAAGGTCAACATATCTTCTTGGCGTTGTTCCTAACTTCGTTTCGTCTGTTACATTATTTGACTTATGAGCAATCTCGTCAAATATAGCTTTTTTTAATGCTTCTCCAGCTAAGTGCTTATATTTATCATCAGTCATATACTTTAATTTTATCTCATTTGGTGTACCTTCTAACCCATCAGTATACGACGGACTAACAACAGGGTCTGCTAACTCCCATATACCACCAACCGGATCTTTAAAAGCACCATCACCATATATCATGACTTCGATGTTTTTACCGGTTTTTTCTTTAAACAACTTTTGAATGTCATAAACAATTGGATCGTGGTTGTGTGGAAATAGTTTAACCATTTCCATACCCGCAGCATTAGAGCCATAGAGTCCGTAACTTGGATTATATCCAGATCCTTCCACACTGCGATTTAAAATATCATCTAAACCTAAAACATTTTGTGCATCTAGTTTATTTAAGGTATGCTTTGTTTCTTGCCTTGTGTGTATATCACACACCAAAACTTCTTTTGTATACTTTAAAATATCTTTTGCTTGATTAGAAAACACGAACTCAACTACACAGTTTTCAGATTCAACAAGTTCTTTATAATAATGCATCATGTTTACACCTGTAAATGGGTGTTTAAAGTGGCTTAGTTCTTTTTCATAAGTTGACTCATCAATAATTGTGTCATAAGGATTAATGTTTAGACGTTCTAAATCAGAAGGGTATAATATACTATTACCGACTTCATCCTTAGGGTAACTAAGTAAAATTGTTACTTTATCCATTGCACGTGCAATCGCACGTAAAATGTTAGCAAAACGGTTTCTAGATAAAATCGGAAAAACTACACCGATATGTTTTGTCTCAAACTTATATTGTATATCACGAACAATTTGATTAAGTGTTGCATAATTACCTTGACTAATACCTACAACGGCTTCTGTGACTGCAACAATATCTCTATTATCAAATGTAAAATTATCTGATAAAGATGACTTAAGAATTGAATCTACAACGATTTGACTTAAGTTATCTCCTGTTCTAATTATTGGGGTTCGAATCCCACGTGCGACAACGCCTACATCACTCATATATTTATATCCTCCGATTTTGTTTTGATATACATTTCTAATAATTCACATGCTAAGTATAACCAATGCTTGGTTTCGTTTTTAGTATACATATTTATTTCTACATGACCTCTGACTTGACCAAGACGTATGTTCGTTTTAGATTTGGATGCCACATATAATAATTTCATGCCATCAATCATTTCACTTTTTTCTGTAGATATCAACATTCTAACAATATCTTTTTCATGTATTGTTTTTTCAATACCTATTTGATGACCTAATTTTTTATATAGTTTTTCATACATATAAGTCATCATATCAATGTCAATTGGACCAAATCTATCGACCAATTCTAACTTGAGTTGTTCTAAATCCTTCATCTGATTTAATGACGCTATTTTTTTATGTATTTCTATGCGTACTGGGTCATGATTAATATACGTTGGTGGAATGTGTCTTTTAGAAAATACTTGATCCACAGTTTCAGCTTTTGGTGTCACATCAATTTTTCCAGTCATTACTTCATCTAACAATTTCATATATAATTCCATACCAACCGAATCTATAAACCCAGACTGTTCTTGACCAAGTATATCACCTGCACCTCGAATACCTAAATCTCTAAGTGCTATTTTAAAACCTGATCCTAAATCTGTGAAGTCTTCAATAACCGATAGCCTTTTTCTAGCTTCATCATTTACATTTTTATAAGCATCAAACATTAAATATGCATATGCAATACGATCAGAGCGTCCGACACGTCCACGCAGTTGATAGAGTTGTGCGAGTCCTAGTTTATCTGCATCATGGATAATTAATGTATTGGTATTGGGTATATCAACACCTGTTTCAATAATTGTAGTGGAAACTAGAATATCAAATTCTTTGTCAATGAACTGTGATAACACATCTTCAATTCTATTTTTAGTCATTTGACCGTGTGCGTAAGTAATACGTGCATTCGGTACCAGTTTTTGAAGTCTTAACACCATAGACTCCATTTGGTCTGTATAGTTGAATAAATAAAACACTTGTCCGCCTCTTGATAGTTCCCTGTCAATTGCTTCTTTAATCAGTGCGGGTTGACGTTCAACCACATATGTTTGTACAGGGTATCTATTTAATGGTGGTGTATCAATCATTGATAAATCCTTAAGACCATACATCGCCATTTGAAGCGTTCTTGGTATAGGTGTTGCAGACAAGGTTAACGTATCTACATTGACTTTAATCTCTTTAATTTTTTCTTTATGTTGAACACCAAAGCGTTGTTCTTCATCAATTACAAATAATCCCAGATCTTTAAAAACTATATCTTTACTTAAAAGTCTATGTGTCCCAATGACAACATCTATATAACCTTTAGCAAGTTTATCTAGTATTTTGTTTTGTTCCTTTTTGGTAACAAACCTAGATAATAGTGCCACATGTCCGCCATACTTCTCAAAACGTTCTTTAAATGTATAGTAGTGTTGTCTAGCAAGTACTGTGGTAGGTACTAAGTAAGCCACTTGTTTGGCATCTACAACCGCTTTAAATGCAGCACGTAAGGCAACTTCTGTTTTACCATAACCGACATCACCTGCTATCAATCTATCCATTGGTTTACTACTTTCCATATCTTCATATACGGCTTCAATCGCTTTTTTTTGATCAGGTGTTTCTTCATATAAGAAGTCTTGTTCAAATGATGTTAGTAAATCACCTTTAGGACTAAACTCAAAACCTTGTGCCTGACTACGTTTGGCATAAAGGTTTAATAATCGGTCAGACAGATCTTTAATTTTTTGTTTAACTTGAGATTTTGTCTTACTCCATTGTTTTGCATTCAACTTCGATAGCTTGGGTTTAACTTGATCATAACTCTTATATTTCAAGACCAATTCAATTTGGTCTGTAGGTACATAAAGTGCTTCATCCTTATCATATAAAATATGTAGGTAATCGCGTTTATCACCAGATAGCGTCATTGTTTTTAGTCCAACATATTGCCCAATACCAAAATCATAGTGCACAACATAATCGCCATTTTGAAGTTCCGATACCTCCCTAATCTTTATGGCTTGATTAATCACTGATCTGTAACGTACTTTTGATCTTTTCTTTGTATCTAGTATGATATCTTCTGTTAAAACAATAAACTTCTCTTTATTATCAATGAATGATCCGGGTAAGTCTTCATTCGTAACAAGGATATTTGATGTATTTAAATCCGTTAGGTTAAAGCTTAGTTTATGTTGATTTAAAGTTTCTTTAACACGTTCATATGTTACGTAATTTTTTGTAGATATCAAAACTTTATAGTTTTGATATTCATTAATAAATATAACCAATTGTTCTAAATGGGCACTAAAAGGTTCAACCTCTAAAACACCTAAATCAATTGACTTTGTTTCTGTTGCACTATATAGTTCAAAAGAAAGGTGCGGCTTACTAAACAATGTATCTAGTTTTGCTTTAAAGTCTAATTGAATAAAAGATGTTCCTTGCATTGTTTCACTATAGGTCATTAAGTCTGTATATGAGGTTTCATCATTAATCTTCATTTTAAAAGGATCAACAACAACAAGATCATAAGGATTACTAAAATCTAATATCGTTGTTACATCTTTATTGAAAAACTGAATATATAAAGATAAACTATCCATCCGCTTACGTTCTTCAATATGCAATAAATCTGTATCTAGTTTTGTTTGTTCTTTTTGAGATAGTTCAAACTGACTAAAATAAGTATTCATAGATTGGATTGCTTGTTCTTTTAATTCATCCGTATAAAACAGCTCGTTAAGTGGTGCGATGTCTATAGATGTTATTTGATCCATACTTTTTTGAGTTTGTACATCAAATGTTTTAATAGATTCTAAAGTATCACCAAAAAAGTCTAAACGATAAGGATCTTTATGATCATGTGTATATATATCAACAATAGAACCCCTAAGTGAAAATTCACCTGGACGTTCTACAGTATAGTTAAATTGATAACCATCATAGATGAGTTTTCTTGTTAACCCTTGTAAATCATATGTATCATTCGTATGGATTGTTTTTACACTACGTTCATAATCCTCGGGTTTGAGTTGTCTTGCTAAAATACCTTCTTGAGTCGTAATAATTATGTAGTTACTTTCTGCTTGTAGTAGTTTTCTTAAAGTAAAGAGTCTTTCATTTTTAAATTCAGGTGAACCAAGTGCCATAATGGATGTTAAGGTTTGATCCATTGGATAAAACAAAACAGCAGCTTCACCAAGTATGTTTGATAAGTTATCATAATACTTTTGAGCTTCATACAAATTTGGTAAGACAATAAAAATATTCTTATTTGTTTGTTTAAAGCGTAGCGATAAAAGTGTTTGTAGATAGCTGTTTGTTATACGCTTAAAATCGCCTGATTTGGCGGTTAAAACATTTGATGATTGGTAAATTTGTTGTAGTAGTTTATGTGTCATTTATTTATCCTTTGGTAGACGTGATAAAGCCCAGACTAAACAGTCTGGGGGGTGTTGTATTTTGTCATTACTTGATTAAAATTATTTGTGGTAATCCACTCTGTGACGGCATCTAAGACATGATCCATGAACGGATGAATTGTTTCAATTTCTTTTGTAGTCAATTTACCTAAAACATAATCAACTTTATCCATATGCTCATGTTGTCCAATGCCAAATCGCAATCTTTTAAAATCTTTTGTCCCTAATTTATTAATAATATCCTTAAGTCCATTTTGGCCACCATGACTACCAGTTTGTCTCATTCTAATTTTACCTAGTGGTAGTGCTATGTCATCAACAATAATTAAGACATCGTCGGTACTGATTTTGTAATAATTCATCAGTCCAACAACTGCTTGACCAGAAAGATTCATATAGGTTAATGGTTTGGCAAAAATGACGTCTTCATTATTTATTTTAGTTTTAGTATAGGCTGCTTGTAACTTGGTATCAACTTTTAAATCTAAATTGTAATGACTCAAGATTTTATCGATTGCTATAAATCCAATATTGTGTCTTGTTTGGATATATTGCTTGCCGGGATTACCTAATCCGACAACTAATTTCATTATTGATCCTCTTGTATTCTATTAAATATTTGTGAGATTGGTTCATCTTGTAAAATATGAATGATTGCTTCGCCTAGTAATTCACCAATTGAAAGTTGTTTAATTTTAGGTCGTATTTTTGATGGATCTAAATATATGGTATCCGTTATAACAACTTCATTAATCACAGAATCTTGTAATCTATCTGTTGCATTTGATGTAAATACTGCATGGGTTGCTGCTGCATAGACTTCCTGTGCGCCCGCTTCTTTTAATGCATTAGCGCCTGCAATGAGTGTGCCACCGGTGTCAATAATATCATCAATCATTATACATGTAGCACCTTTGACATCCCCAATAATATTCATAACTTCAGCAACATTTGGTTTCGGTCTTCTTTTATCTATAATTGCTAAAGGGGCATTAAAAAATGATGCAAAAACACGCGCACGTGTCACACCACCATGATCTGGAGAAACTATAACGATGTTTTTTAATCTTTTTCTTTTAAAATAAGAAGCTAGGGTTGGTGCAGCTGGAAAGTTATCAATTGGGATATCAAAAAAACCTTGAATTTGTGCTGCATGAAGGTCAATACTTACAATGCGATCAACACCTGCGACAGTTAATAAGTTAGCAACCAACTTAGCGGTGATTGGTTGGCGAGACTTAACTTTTCTATCTTGTCTTGAATACCCAAAATACGGCATTATTATTGTAATTGAGGTTGCGGATGCACGTCTTAATGCATCGGTTAATACTAATACTTCCATCAAATGATCATTTGCAGGTTGTGAAGTTGGTTGAATAACAAACACGTGGTTACCGCGTACGGATTCTTCAATATTTACAGTGATTTCACCATCTGCAAATCGTATAACCTCCACATTAGATAGTGGAATACCCGCACGTGTAGCAATTATATCTGCAAGTGGTTTATTTGCAGATAGTGTAAATAATTTAGCTTTTTTTTCATCTATTATCATCGTTAGTAAGCCTCCCTTTTCTAACTTACATTATATCACTAAATCACATTTAATTCAGCCCTTTAGAATAAAAAAACAACCCTTCTGTTCAAAAAGTTGAAAGATACCACATTCAAAAAATATTGCTATTAGCAATATCCTTGAATTATTAAGTTGTTTTGAGTACTATCTATCCTCTGGATCCCTAAATCCTTTAAGATTAATCTTCGCTAGATGGTTCTTCAGAAACTTCCGCTTCAGCATCTAATGTATCTTTATACGCCTTAATAATCGACTCTTCAATTTGCTTACGCATTTCGGAATGAATTGGGTGTGCAATATCTCTGAAACCGCCATTTGGCATTTTCTTACTTGGCATTGCCACAAATAATCCATTTTCCCCTTCGATGACTCGAATATCATGCACAACAAATGCATCTTCGAACGTAATTGTTACAACCCCTTTTAATCTAGAATCACTGCTGACATGTCTAACTCTGACGTCTGTAATTTTCACTTTGCCCCTCCTGGATGTTTGATACATAATTATTATAGCATAATTTTAACCGATTCAAGCGCTTACATTAAATATTTACGAAATATATATATAAAACCGTTGTTATAGTGAGAATAACAAATCAAAATCGTGAATTTTATTGCTGTTAGGGGCTGTAACGAAATAAATTAAGTTACAGCCCCTATGATTATATTCATATTAAGTTTTTATTTATTTATATATAGTTTGTGATAATTTGACAAAATCCACCACAGAAAGCGACTCAGCCCGCGTGTTTTCATCAAAGTTTAACCCTTTTAAAACATTTAGAATTTCTTGCTTATCTTTTTCTAGTCCAGTTGATAAATTGTTTAAGAGTGTTTTTCTTTTTTGTGTAAAGCTCATCTTTACAACCTTAACATAATCAGATGTTTTATCATATAAAACTATGTCATCTTTTTTAGTTAGCTGGATAACCATAGAATCTACTTTAGGGACTGGCTTAAACATCCGTTTATGGACATTGGTTATAAGTTTAACTTCTGTATAATGTTGTAGTATGGCTGAAAAAGCATTATAGCTCTTTAAATTATTTTTACTTATCATGCGTTCTCCAACTTCTTTTTGAACCATGATGGTTGCTGATTTTAATTGTTTTAATTCTAGGAACTTAAATATAATTGGTGTTGTAATATAATAAGGTAAGTTGCCTATTAAATGTATTGTTTCGCCGCTAAAATAAGCATCTAAATCCTCATGAACATCTGACTGTAAAAAATCTTGAAAGATAAACTTTGTATGTTCACTTTTGTATGTCGTTAGTACATCTTCTAAGGTGTAGTCAATCTCATAGGCTAAGTATTTTTTAGCATCCAAAACTAAATACTGGGTAAGTGCGCCTAACCCAGGACCTATTTCTAACACATTTTTATTCTTAATATTTGCAGAATCAACAATTTTCTTTAACAGATTTTTATCTGTTAAGAAATTTTGACCAAATCTTTTTTTAGCTTGATGCATTCAATACTTCCTCTATTTCTTTATACGTCATACCAATCCAGTTTAGACGATCTATCAAGGTTTTAGCATTGCTATAACCTAGGTTAAGTTTTTCTGTTAAATAGTCCCTTTTTAACTTAGAATCTTTTTGACCTGTAAGTCCTAGTTTGTACAAAGTATCTAATGTTATTTGATTGTCTGTGTAACATTCTTTTATTTCATGTGCCAATAATGCCTTAAGCGCATGCTTAGTTAAATGCTCTACACCAATCTTTTTCCTATTTTTACTATATGCAATACGCTTTTCAACAAATAGGTGTGTTGGATTTTTTAAGTGTTTAGCGACTCTTTTTCTAATTTGTTCACCTGTATAATCTGGATCAAATAGAAGAACAATCTGGAACTTATCCTGATATGCTATTATAAAATCCAAAACATCAGGTTTCAGTTGAGAACCCCCAACTGAAATTGTTTTAATATTGGTATCTATTTGTTTAAGTAATGTTTCATCGTGTGTGCCTTCAACAACATATAACTTTTGTTTCATCTGATTT
>Ga0172382_10004058_pt1 | contig 22692 bp, 21 predicted proteins | sample Leawel138RmetaG_FD_122245 | JGI IMG/M metagenome (GOLD analysis project Ga0172382, IMG submission 122245) | Leachate microbial communities from a municipal landfill in Southern Ontario, Canada - Leachate well 138R metaG | ecosystem: Engineered > Solid waste > Landfill > Unclassified | place... | reverse complement strand
GGGCTTAGCGGGCGCCGCGTCTTCGGCGGCCTCAGCGGCGTCGGCGGCGACCTCACCGTTGCTAGCGGCAGTGGCCTTGGCGCTTTCCTTAGCGCTCTCGGTCTCAGGGTTCTTACGGGGCCGACCGCGTTTGCGGGGCGCCGGGGCTTCCGCGACGGTCTCGGCTACTTCAGTACTGTCTTTCTTGGGTGTAGGACTCATCCGTTCTCCGTTCCCACGAAGTGCGTGGGGCGCTGCCTGAATGCTTCAGGCGTGGTGCTCAAGCGGCAACTGAGCAGATCTGCATCGGCTCCCCGCTCCAAGTTCTGTCCGGTGTTAAGGACCACAGCCTACCGAACTACTGGTGCCAGGTGATCCGGGTTTTGCCAGGAATGGCAGCAGGTCTGATTGACGTGTTCGTTTACTGCTGCTAGCGTTGAGTATACGCGCTTTCGCTTTCCGTTGTAAAGCGTAGAGCACGGTGGTGATGTGAGTTCCATCACCTGTAGGCGGTAAACTACCGCCATACGGCCGAGACGGGAACAAGCCGCTCGCGCATCTGCCAGCAGCGAGCCGGGGACGGTGGGAGCCCGGCGGAACAGACGCGAGACCGGTATCCTCCCCGAGCCGCTTCCCGAACGCGCTCCGGCCAGCCTGGCGCGCCAGTAGACGAAGCCGGGCGGCGCCCGCTACAGCGCCAGGCTCTCCCCTCCACACGGTCGGGGGCAGCCGCCGAGGCCGGCGCAACCGGCGAAGTTGGGTGGTACCGCGCTCCATCAGGGCGCCCCAACGGCTTACTTGGCCAGGGGCGCCCTTTCGCGTCCCGTCGGCACGCCAGGGAGAGTGGTGAAGGTGTTCAAGGAAGTACCATCGGACGTCAGCTTCCCCGCGCTGGAGAGGCGCGTCATAGACATCTGGAACGACCGGAACGTGTTCCGCCGCTCCGTGGACCGGCCCGCACCGAACGGCGACTGGGTCTTCTACGAGGGGCCGCCCACGGCTAACGCCAAGCCGGGCGTGCACCACGTCATCAGCCGCGCGTACAAGGACCTGTTCCCCCGCTTCAAGACCATGCAGGGTTACCGCGTGGGCCGCAAGGGCGGCTGGGACACGCACGGCCTGCCGGTCGAGATCGCGCTGGAGCAACGGCTCGGGTTCACGAACAAGCAGCAGATCGAGGAGTTCGGCATAGCCAAGTTCAACGAGCTCTGCCGCGAGGACGTGTGGCGCAACATCCAGGACTGGAACGCCATGACCGAGCGCATCGGTTTCTGGATCGACTTAGACGACCCGTACATCACGTACAAGAACAGCTACATCGAGTCGTGCTGGTGGATCATGAAGTCGCTCTTCGACCGCGGCCTGCTGGTGGAGGACTACAAGACCACCTGGCACTCCCCCTCCAGCAACACCACGCTCGCCTCGCACGAGGTCTCGCTCGGTTACAAGGAGGACGTCGAGGACCCCTCCATCTATCCCAAGTTCCCGGCGCGAGCGGAGGAGCTGAAGGCGCGCGGCCTGATCGCGGCGGACGAAACCCGCCCCGTGTACTTCCTCGCCTGGACCACCACGCCCTGGACGCTGGCGGCCAACACGGGACTCACCGTGCTGGGTAGCGCCGATTACGTGCTGGTGGCTGCTCCCGAGAAGCACGGCGACTCGGGTGGCGCCGAGCAGCTCTACTGGGTGGCCGCGCAGCTGGCCGAGAGCGTGTTCGGCGAGGGCACCGAGGTGGTCGGTAGGGCCAAGGGCGAGGAGCTGGTGGGCCTCACCTACCAGCCGCTCCTGAAGGGCCGCGTCGACGACGGCGCCGACCTCAGCAAGGCATGGCGCGTGGTCTCCGACGACTTCGTGACGCTGGAGGACGGCACCGGCATCGTGCACGTGGCGCCCGCCTACGGCGACCTAGACGTGGGCCGCAAGTACGACCTGCCCACCATCTTCTCGGTCGACCTCACCGGCGGCGTCATGCCGGAAGTACGTCCCTACGACGCGCCCGAAGGCGGCGAGGGCCCTTACGCGGGCGTGTGGTTCAAGGAGGCCGACGACCGCATAACGGCCGACCTCACGGCGGCGGGGCTCATGTACCGCTCCGGCACCATCCTGCACACTTACCCCATGAACTGGCGCGACGGCACGCCGCTCATGAACGTGGCCAAGAAGAGCTGGTACATCCGCACCACCGCCGTCAAGGACCACCTGCTCGAGAACAACGACAAGGTCGGCTGGCACCCGGACCACGTGCGCACCGGCCGCTTCGGCAAGTGGCTCGAGAACAATATCGACTGGGCCCTCTCGCGCGAACGCTTCTGGGGCGCCACCATGCCCATCTGGCAGAACGAGGACGGCAGCCGCAAGGTGTGCGTGGGCTCCGTGGCCGAACTGGAGGAACTCACCGGCCGCGACCTGTCGGAGCTCGACCTGCACCGCCCCTACGTGGACGAGATCACCTTCGAGCTGGACGGCGAGACCATGCGGCGCGTGCCGTACACGGTGGACGTGTGGTTCGAGTCGGGCGCCATGCCATACGCGCAGTGGCACTACATGGGTGAGGATTCCCCGCCCGAGGTGGTCGAGCAGCTGAAGCGCAACTTCCCCGCCGATTACATCTGCGAGGCCATAGACCAAACGCGCGGCTGGTTCTACTCCCTGCACGCGCTCGGCACGCTGCTCACCGACCCTGGCGACCCGGCCACAGGCCGCGAACCGGGCGCGCTGGCGCACATGTTCGAGCCTTCCTCCGCGTTCAAGAACCTGAACGTGCTCGGCCACATCGTGGACGAGAAGGGCGAGAAGATGAGCAAGTCGAAGGGCAACACGGTCGACCCGTGGACTGTCCTCGACGCTCAGGGCGCGGACGCGCTGCGCTGGTACCTCTACTCCGTCTCCCCTGACGGCGCCACCAAGCGCTTCAGCGCGGCGCTGGTCGACGAGACCCTGCGCGACTTCTTCATGACCCTCTGGAACGTGTACGGCTTCTTCGTGCTGTACGCCAACCTAGAAGAGCCCGACCTGGCCGCCGCGCCGGCGCCCGCCGAGCGCCCGCTGGTGGACCGCTGGCTGGTCTCGCGCCTCGCCACCCTCACCACCACAGTGACCGCCGCTCTGGAGGACTTCGACCCCACCACCGCTAGCCGCGCCATCCGCGACTTCGTGGTCGACGAGCTGAGCAACTGGTACGTGCGCCGCAACCGGCGCCGCTTCTGGCGCTCCGGCGCGGAGGACGGCACGGGCGCCCTGGCCACCGACTCGTTAGCCGCTTACGCCACCCTGCACGAGGCCCTCGTGACCGTGGCTAAGCTCATGGCGCCCATGGCGCCCTTCACCAGCGAAGCCCTGTACCAGAACCTCGTCCTCTCGCTCGACGAACAGGCGCCCGACAGCGTGCACTTAGCGCCCTGGCCGGTAGCGAACGAGGCGCACATGGACGCCGACCTGGAGCACGCCATGCGCGCCCTCATCCGCCTGGTGGAACTGGGCCGCTCCGCCCGCGCCGCGTCCGGCGTGAAACTGCGCCAGCCCCTACCGGAAGTGCTCGTTAGGGTACGCGAAGCCTCGGAGCTGGAAGGCGTGCAGCGCCTCGCCGACCAGCTGCTGGAGGAACTGAACGTGAAGGCGGTGCGCTTCCTGGCCGTGGAGGACACCTTCGTGGACTACACCCTGAAGCCCAACCTGCCGCGACTGGGTAAGCGCGTGGGCAAGCTCATCCCGCAACTGCGCGCCGCTCTGGCGGAACTCGACGGCCGCGAGGTGGCCGCCAACGTGGCCGCCAAGCGCAACACCGTGGTGCAGCTGGCGGACCAGACGCTGGAGCTGGAGCCCGAGGACCTGCTCCTCGACCCGCAGAGCCCCGAGGGTTACGCAGCCGTGGAGGAGCGCGGTTACCTGGTGGCGCTCGACACGCGCGTCAGCGCCGAGCTGCGGCGCGAGGGTCTCGTGCGCGACGCAGTGCGGCTGGTTCAGAACGGCCGCAAGAGCGCCGGCCTGGAGGTCAGCGACCGCATAGCGCTCTTCGTGGAAGCGGAAGGGCAGCTCCTGCAGGCTCTGGAGGAGCACTCAGACACCCTGGCCCGCGAGGTGCTGGCGGTGGAACTGACCTTAGGCTCGCTGCTGGAGGGCGCCTACACGGAGGAGACCGACGTAGACGGCGAGCGGTTCGCGTTCTCCTTGCGCACCACGTCGGTCAGGGAGGCCTGAGCGACCCGAAGCGACGCGGCCGGCCACGCTGACGCGCGCACCCGCCCCGCGCGCCGCCACTGCGCGCCGCCACGGCTACGAACGTGAGCTCTACACAGGACGCTTGGCCCCGGAACTTTCGCGGTTCCGGGGCTACAATGTGCGGGGTGTACAGAAGTGCCCACGTAGACGCTTGCCCTACGGTTTACTGACTCAGGAGGCTTGACCAGCATGAAAATCGGCATCAACGGCTTCGGACGCATCGGCCGCCTTATCTTCCGCATCGCTCACGAACGCGGCCACGAAGTGGTCCTCGTGAACGACCTCACGAACAACGAGACGCTCGCCACGCTCCTCAAGTACGACTCCAACTTCGGTCCGTTCAAGGGCGAAGTCAGCTACGACGACGACAACATCATCGTCGACGGCCGCACCGTAGTGGCCACCGAGCACCGCAACCCGGCCGACATCCCCTGGGGCGAGCACGGCGTCGACATCGTGGTGGAGTCCACCGGCATCTTCCGCAGCCGCGAGCAGGCCATGGCCCACATCAACGCCGGCGCCAAGAAGGTGCTCATCAGCGCCCCCTCCCCGGACGCCGACTTCGACATCATGGTGGGCGTGAACGAGGAGCAGTACGACTCCGCCAAGCACCAGATCCTCTCCAACGCTTCCTGCACCACCAACTCGCTAGCCGCCGTCATGAAGCTCCTCGACGAGGAGTTCGGCATCGAGCAGGCCATGATGACCACGGTGCACAGCTACACCAACGACCAGAGCATCCTCGACGCCCCCCATAAGGACCTGCGCCGCGCCCGCAACGCCGCCACCAACATCATCCCCACCAGCACCGGCGCCGCTAAGGCCGTGGGCAAGGTACTCCCGCAACTGAACGGCGTGTTCGACGGCACCTCGCTGCGCGTGCCGACCCCGGTGGGCTCCATCTCCGACGTCACCGCGCTCTTCAAGCGCGAAGCCACCGCTGCAGAGATCAACGCCACCATCGAGAAGGCCGCTAACGGCTACCTGAAGGGCGTGGTGCGCTTCACCACGGACCCCATCGTGTCGTCCGACATCGTGGGCGACCCGCACTCGGCCATAGTCGACGGCCTGCTCACCAGCACTATGGGCAAGATGGCCAAGTTCTTCATCTGGTACGACAACGAGTACGGCTTCTCCAACCGCATGGTGGACGTGCTCGAGATCATGGGCAAGGACCTCTGAACCCGGCCGTGCGCCAGAAGACGAGGAGCAGAGCGTGACGGAAGCCAGCCACGGAAGCTCGTTCCGGACCCTGGAGAGCCTCGTTACGGAAGAGGACCTGAAGGGTAAACGCGTCCTGATACGCGTGGACTTCAACGTGCCACTGGAGGAGGGACCGGGCGGACTGCAGGTCGGCGACGACACGCGCATCCGCGCCGCCCTCCCCACCCTGAAACGCCTGCTGAACGCGGGCGCCACGCTCTTCCTCGTCAGCCACCTCGGGCGCCCTAAGGGAGCGCCCGAGGACGCCTACCGCATGGACCCGGTGGCCGCGCGGCTCAGCCAGTTACTGGGCGCCGAGGTGCGCTACCAGGCTACCGACGGCCCGGCCGGCGCGCAGCAGCAGCGCTTCGTGGCCGCCGCACCCGCTGGCAGCGTGACCCTGCTGGAGAACAGCCGCTTCGATAGTCGCGAGACCAAGAACGACCCGGCAATGGCGCGCGTACTGGCGTCGTACGCCGATTACTACGTGAACGACGCCTTCGGCGCCGCTCACCGCGCTCACGCCACTACCGAGGCCGTGGCGCGCCTGCTGCCCAGCGCCGCCGGCCAGCTCATGACCGCCGAGCTGCAGGCGCTGAAGAGGCTCACCGATCAACCCGACCGCCCGTTCGTGGTGGTGCTGGGCGGCGCCAAGGTCAGCGACAAGCTCGGCGTCATAGAGAGCCTATTGAGCCAAGCCGACGCCATCATCATCGGCGGGGCCATGGCCTACACGTTCGAGCTCGCTAAGGGCGGCAGCGTGGGCGGCTCGTTGGTGGAGCCCGACCTGGCGGACACGGCCGAGCGCATCCTGGCCTCGGCTGAGGAGCGCGGCGTGAAGCTGCTGCTGCCACCGGACTCAGTCTGCGCCCAGTCCATAGCGGCAGGCGTGGAAACCCGCGTCTTCCCTAGCGGCGCCATTCCGGACGGATGGCTCGGGCTCGACGTGGGCCCCCGCGCTGTGGAGCTGTTCAGCCGCGAGCTGGCGGGCGCACGCACCGTGTTCTGGAACGGCCCACTCGGCGTTTTCGAAACGGCACCGTTCGACGCGGGCACCACCGCCATAGCCAAGGTGGTGGCAGGCTTAGACGCTTACACGGTGGTCGGCGGTGGCGACTCCATAGCCGCCCTCACCGCCACCGGGCTGCAGGACCAGATAGATCACGTCTCGACGGGTGGTGGCGCCTCGCTCGAGTTCGTCGAGGGCGTAGCATTGCCCGGCGTTACCGCCTTGGAGGCGAACTGACCCTTGGGGGCTCCCGAGCTCTTCCATCTCGACCAACAGTTATTCGGAACAGCCGCGCCAGGCGTGAAAGCCGACGTGGCCAACCTGAGCGGCGACTACACCTACCTCACAGACGGCTACTACCTCTCGCTTGACGCGGAGCAGGGCGGCCTGAACGTGCTGCCCACCACAGCGGAAGCTCTCGACGCCTACGTGGTGGCCATAGCCATGGAGAAAGCGCGCATGGCGGGCATACCGGTGCCCGAGCACCAGATCATCACGGACCGCTTCCCTGCGCCGCCGCTCATGGCCTACCCCATCAACCCCTTCACGCTGACGGGCGAGTTGCTGCTCGACGCCGCCGCGATCGAAGCGCGCCGCAAGGGCCTCACCTACACAGGCAAGTACGCCGTGCTGGTGCAACCCCTGCCAGCGGACTACCGCGTAGACATGCTCAGGCTCGTGCTCGGCCGCTCGCTGGTGCCGCAGTACGAGGAGTTCGGCGCCGCGCTGTTCGAGCTCTTCCGCCTGCCACTCATGCGCGTGCGGGTCATCGTGACCCCCAAGGAGTACATGCTCTCCGCCATAGAACCCCTGCCGTTCGGGCAGCTCAGTCAGGAGGAGCGCGCGCTCCTAGAGGGCATGGGCAGATGGCGCGCCTAGCGGTCTTCACCGAGCGCTACACCATCCGCTCCAGCGTGGAGCTGACGGCCCTGACCAACTTCCGGCTGGCCGCCTTCGAGCAGGGGCACGAGCTCGATTTCCTCTTCAAGAACGAACTCAAATACCTCCGCAATTACGACGGCATCCTCATCCGCGCGCTCACGGACCCGCTCAACACCAGTTACGTGGTGGCGCGCCACGCGGAACTCCTCGGCAAGCGCGTGCTGGATCACTCCAGCGCCATCCTCATCTGCTGCGACAAGGTCAACATGTACAAGCACTTAGAGGCGCACGGCGTGCCCATGCCGGACAGCCGCTACCTGAACGAGGACGACCTCACGCCGTTCACGGCCGTGCGCCTGTTCGAGGAGCTAGGCACGCCGCTGGTGCTGAAGGCGCCCAACTCCAGCTTCAGCGCCTACGTGGACCGCGTCACGACCCCTGAGGAGTTCGTGAAAGTGGGGCGCCGCTTCCTGCGCCGCGCTGACCGGATCGTGGTGCAGCAGTACCTGCCTTCAGATTTCGACTGGCGCGTGATTACGCTGGCCGGCAAGGTGCTGGCCGTGGTCAAGTACGCCTTCGCTCCAGCCCAGTGGAAGCTGATGGACCGCAGCGCGGAGGGTGAGTGGGCCAACGTCGTGGGCGTGGACCCGGCCACGGTGAACCCGAAGCTGCTGAGCACCGCCTTGGCGGCCTCCAACGCCATCGGCGGAAGCCTGTACGGGGTGGACCTGAAGGAGATCGACGGCGACTTCTACGTCATAGAGGTGAACGACAACCCCACCATCGCCGCCGGCGAGGAGGATCAGGCTAACCCCAACATCTACGCGGAGATAATCAGTTATCTGGCGAACGGTGACTGACGCTGCCCCACCGCTCCACAAGCACCAGCGCCCGTAAGCTGCTGCCCGGGTCGTGACTGGCGCGGTCGAAGCTGGAACGCTTGAAGGCCAGGTGCACGTTGTCGGTGCGGCTGGCGCCTTCAGCCAGTAGGGGGTCGTGCAGGTAGAGGTGGTCGGCGTCGAAGCCGGTGATGACCACCCAGCGCCCCGCACCTTCGCCGCTGGCGGCGTCGCTCGGGGTCACTAGCCGTGCCAGGCCTATGGCGCCCGCGTCCAGCGCAGCCGCGGCGTCGGCGTTACCGAAGTCGCGCACTTCGAACTTGCCGCCCAGGCTGCGGAGTTCCCGCTCGAAACCCTCGTGAGCCGTGCGCGCCACCTCGCGCGCCTCGCCCGTCAGGGTGTCGGCGAACGGCACCCCCGCACCGGGCGTAATGAGCCGAGCGTGGAACCCGCGCCGCAGCGCGGCCACTGCCAAGCCGTGCGCCGAGAGCCCGCCGTCCGCGTCCATGCGGAAGGTGGAGGTGGCCTCGCGCCACAGGGTCAGTTCCAGCCAGTCGTCGAGCGGCACGGGGTAGCCGTGGTAGCGCATGGCCATCATCAGGCAGGCGGAGCCGCTGGTGAAGCTGAACGATTGCGGGTGGTACGGCACCCCGCGCACGGTGGCGCCGCCAGTCACGAAGCGCTTCAGCAGCCGCAGCGCGGCCGTGTGGTCCTCGTAGTAGTCGTCGGTGCGGCCCCGGACCACGTAGCCCGCCTGCTGGTACAGCGCAAGTGCGGCGCTGTTCTCCTCGCGCACCTCGAGGCGCATGACCACTACCCCGCGCTCGCGGGCGCCCTCCTCGGCAGCGTCGAGGAGCATCTTGGCCACGCCGCGGCCGCGGTGGCGGGGGTCCACCACCATGGAGTACAGCCTGGCGCTATCGAAGCCGTGGCGGAAGAGCACGACGGCGTCTCCCACCACGGCCTGACCCAGCTCGGCCACCCAGATCTCGGCGCTGTCGCGCGTGAGGAGGCGCGACAGGCCGGCGCGCGACATGCGGTCGCCTGGGAAGCCCTGCTCGAGTTCCACCAGCGCCTCCAGGTCCCGGCGCGTGGCGCGCCGGATACGGACCTGGTCGGTGCTGGTGGTCGCGTCGCTCACGACCCCTTCGCCGCCTTGATGGCTTCGGTGAGGGCCGGCCCGACCTGGTTGACGTCGCCCACGACGCCGTAATCCACGATGCGGAAGATGGGTGCGTCGGCGTCCTTGTTGATGGCCACGATGACCTTGGAGCGGTTCATGCCGGAGAGGTGCTGCACGGCGCCGGAGATACCGAGGGCGATGTACAGCTCGGGCGCTACGGACTTACCGGTCTGCCCCACCTGCTCGGCGTACGGCCGCCAGCCGGCGTCGACCACCGCGCGAGTGGACGCTACGCCGGCGTTGAGGGCGTCGGCCATGGGCTCCACCACCTGAGCGAAAGCTTCGGCGGAACCGAAGCCCCGGCCGCCGCCGACCACCACGCCGGCTTCCTCGAGCTTCACGCGCCCGCCGGTGGCGGCGGAGCGCTGCCCGACCTGCACGCGTGTGGCGGTGGCGTCCAGTTGCGGCGCCACGCTGGTGACGCTGCCGCCCGGCTGGGCGTCGGCCACAGGGAACACGTTGGGCTTGACGGTGATAACCGTGGCGTCGCCGCCGACCGTGCGCACGGTCTCGGTCACGCGCGACAGGTAGCTGTAGCGCACGGCCTCGTAGGCGCCGGCTGTGCCGGAGACCTTGATGACGTCCTCAAGTAGCGCGGCGTTCAGGCGCACAGCCACGCGCGGCGCCACGCTCTGGCCCAGGCGGTTGGCGGCCATGAGCACGGTGGTGGCGCCCGCCTGGGCGGCCACCTGCTGCACGGCGGCGGTGACGGCCTCGGCGCGCGCGGGCTCCAGCTCGGCGGCGCTGAGGCTATAGACCTGCGGCACGTACTCGGCCATCTGGCTGGCCGCGCTCTCGGGGCCGATGACGGCAGCGGCCACCGGGCCGCCGCCCGCCAGTTGCCGGGCTACGGTCACCAGCTCACGGGCGCTCTTGGGTAGGTTCCCGCCGGGGGCGGTGGTAACGAGTAGGATCATCTTTCTCTCCCGGGCCCTCAGAGGACCTTAGCTTCGTTCTGGAGGAGGCGCACGAGTTCAGCGGCGGCGGTGGCGGGGTCGCCCTCCACCATCTTGCCAAGACGCTCGCGGGTCTGGATCTGCTGGTCCACGATCTGGGTCAGGCCACTGCCGGCACCGAACTCGTCCAGGCTGCGCTTGGCGAGCTCCTTGCGCTTGGCTTTCATGATGTTGGGTAGGGTCGGGTAGCGCGGCTCGTTGAGGCCCTGCTGCGTGGTGATGACGGCTGGTAGCGGCATGGTCAGGCTCTCGTGGCCGTCGTCGGTGTCGTGCTCCACGGTCACGTTAGCGCCCGCCAGCTCCAGCTTGGTGGTCCAGTCGGAATGCGGCCAACCGAGCACTTCGGCTAGCGCGGGTCCGAGCGCGGCGCTGTCCCAGTCGGCCTGCTTGCCGCCCACCAGCACCATGTCGGCGCCTTCGTGATGCACCACCTGAGCCAGCACGCGTGCCTGGCTGATGGGGTCTAAGTCGGTGTCTGTCTCAACGTGGATAGCGCGGTCGGCGCCTAGCGCCAGTGCGGTGCGGATGGCTTCCTCGTAACGGGCTGGGCCGAGGGCGAGGGCTACGATCTCGACGTCGTTGCCGGCCTCGCGGAGGCGGATGGCTTCTTCTACCCCGTACTCGTCCATGCCGTCGATCACGAAGGTAACGCCATCCAGGTCTACTCCGCCGCTGCCGGCCCGAATCCGGGCCTCCGCGTCGGGTACCTGCTTCAGGACGGTTATCAGCTTCACTCTTTCCTCCAGTGGCCTGGTGTGGCCGGTTGACTTGGGTGTGCGGCGGCGCCGCGGGTGGTTCTGCCGCTACGGGCGGTGAGCGGTCTCATTCACGCCTCATTGTAGGACGTGGCGCGCTATGACTACCCGCTGGATCTCGTTGGTTCCTTCGTATATCTGGTTCAGTTTCACGTCGCGCATGAGCTTCTCGACTGGGTACTCGTTCATGTAGCCGTAGCCACCGAACACGTTGATGGCTTCCTGCGCGGCGTCGAAGGCGCTGTCGGACGCGTACGCCTTGGCTATGGCCGCTGCTTCCGCGTGCGGCTTGTCGTTGTCGGCGAGCCAGGCGGCGTACCAGGTCTGCAGGCGCGCCGTCTCCAGCGCGATCTTCATATTGGCGAGCTTGAACTGGATGGCCTGGAACTGACCGATGGGGCGCCCGAACGCCTCGCGCTCGTTGGCGTACTTGCTGGACTCGTCGAGGGCGCGGCGCAGCACCCCGACCGCGCCCGCGGCCACGGGTATACGCGTCTTGTCGAGGGTGCGCATGGCGATCTTGAAGCCGTCGCCCTGCTGGCCGAGCATGTTACTGATGGGCACGCGGACGTCGTCGAATACCATCTCGTAGGTGGGGCTGGCGCGCTGCCCGAGCTTGCCGTGCAGTTTGTTGGTGGAGAGGCCCGGGCGGTCCAACTCGACCACCACAGCCACCGTGCCCTTGTGCTTGAGGGCCGGGTCGAAGCTGGCGAACACCACGCTGAAGTCGGCCACGCCGCCGTTACTGATCCACGTTTTGGTGCCGGTTATGACTATCTCGTCGCCGTCGAACACGGCGCGGGTGCGCAGGCCACCGGCGTCAGAGCCGTTGTTAGGTTCCGAGAGCGCGAACGCGGCCAGGCGCGGGCCCTCCACCAGGGGTGCCAGGAAACGCTGCTGCTGCTCGGGCGTGGCGGCCAGCAGCAGCGGCATGATGCCCAGCTCGGAGGCCATGAGGATGGTGTAAATGCCCATGCAGCCGTAACCGAACTCCTCGCCGATGATGGCTTCGTCCAGCATGGAGAGGCCCAGGCCACCGACCGCCTCCGGCACGCTGACGTTGAGGAGGCCGACCTCGTGCGCCGCCTCCACCACCGTGGCGGGGTACGTCTCGTCGCGGTCGTGCTGCGCGGCAACGGGCGTAACGTTGTCCTTAACGAAGTTCCGGGCCAACGCCTGGATCTGCTTCTGGTCGTCCGACAGTTCGAATCCGATCATCGGTGACTCCTCCTGGCCCCCGGCGGGCCGTTACCGGTCCAGTTCCCGGTAGATCTGGCGGTGAATGACCATGCGCTGGATTTCGCTGGTGCCCTCGTAGATCTCGGTCACGCGGGCGTCACGGAAGTAACGCTCCACGGGGTAGTCCTTCGTGTAGCCGTAGCCGCCGAGCACCTGGATGGCGTCGTGCGTGACCTTGGCAGCCATCTCGGAAGCCATGAGCTTAGCCATGGCGGCCTCGCGGTTGACCCGGAAGCCGCGGTCCTTGAGCCAGGCGGCCCTGAGCGTCAGGAGCCGCGCCGCTTCGATGCTGGTGAGCATGTCGGCCAGCTTGAAGCCTATGGCCTGGAACTCGTGGATGGCCTTACCGAAGGCGGTGCGCTCCGCGGCGTAGTCACGAGCGGCCTCGTACGCGGCGCGGGCTATGCCGACGGCTTGCGCAGCTATGCCTATACGGCCGCCGTCGAGGCCGGCCATGGCCAGCACGAAGCCGTTACCGACCTGCCCGAGCACCGCGTCCTCCTGCACCAAGCAGTCCTCGAAGGTAACGGTGGTGGTGAGCGCGGCGTGCTGCCCGAGCTTCTCCTCCGGCTTACCGAAGTGCACGCCCGGGGCGTCTTTCTCTACCAGAAAGCAGGTCACCCCGCGCGCGCCGGCCTTCTTGTCCGTCTTGGCTAGCACCAGGTAGAGCTGCGCCTCGCCGCCGGAGGTTATCCACGCCTTGGTGCCGTTGATGAGCCACCCGCCCTGGGTGCGGTCCGCCCGGGTGGTTATGGCGGCCGCGTCGGAGCCGGCGTGCGGTTCCGAGAGGCAGAAAGCCCCGATCCACTGACCACTGGCCATGAGTGGCAAGTACTTGCTGCGCTGCGCGTCCGTGCCGTGCTTGAGGAGCAGGCTCTGCGGCAGGCCGTTGGTGACGCTCATGATGGTGGCGTGAGCCGCGTCCACGGCGGCGATCTCTTCGAGCAGCACCGCGTAACTGAGGGTGTCGAGGCCCGCGCCGCCGTACTCCTCGGGCGTGAGCATGCCCAGCAAGCCGAGCTCGCCCATCTTGCCCAGGGTCTCCCAGGGGAAGCGGGGGTTGCGGTCCAGCTCCGCGGCTACCGCGCCTATCTCCGTACGCGCGAACTCGCGCACGGCGCGCTGCATCTGAAGCAGGTCTTCGGGAAGTGAGAAGTCCACTGGTCAGCTCTCCGACGGGCACGTTAGCCCCTGGGAGTATAACTGCGACCGACAAGCGTCTCGCCACGCACTAGACTGAGTACATGAACGTGAAACAGCTCCTGTTGCGGTTGCCCGAAGCCATCAACCTAGACGACGGCGCCCCCAACGCGGTCATCCAGTACGAGACCTCCGAACCCGTCTATCACGTGGTGGAGGACGGCGCGGTGGCGGCTCATGAGGGCCAGGCCCCGGCGGCCGACGTCACCATCCGCATAAGTGACGACAACCTCGACAAGCTCCTGCGCGGCGAATTGAACCCCATGACGGCCATGTTCACCGGCAAACTTAAGGTCAAGGGCAACGTGGGCCTGGCGCAGCGCCTGGTCAGCATGGTCGACCGCCAGAAGCTCGAGGTTGCCCGCGCCGAGGTGCTTAAGAACGAGAACGCCTAACGGCTCAGCCGCCGTAGAACTCCACCTCGTGTCGGCGGTAAGCGCCGGCGTCGTACTCGAACACTGCTGAGAACACGCCAGGCTTGTCGAGCCAGGGCAGGAAGTGCCTGTCTCCCTCCCAGAGCGGCAGCTCCGCCAGTTCTGCGGTGGGGATCCAGAACAGGTCACCTTCGTCAGACGGGGTGGGGGTGCCCGAGAAGCGGGTGACCACGAACACCCACACGTACCAGTCGACCGAGCCTTTCTCGAAGCGCGGGAAGGTGATGAACCCCTTCAGTTCCGCTTCGTGCACGGTCAGCCCTGACTCCTCCAGCACCTCGCGGCGCATGCACGCTTCGGGCGATTCGCCGGGCTCCAGCTTGCCGCCCAGGCCGTTCCAGCGGCCGGCGTGCAGGTGCGCGTGGTCGCCGCCGCGCCTGAGCATGAGCGTCTTATCGCCGTCACGCACGTACGCCAGCGTGGCGAGCTTCAGGCCCATCCGTCCTCACCGTCCTCGTCGTCGCCCAAGCCGGCGCCGAGGAGCAGCTCGCGCAGCTCCGGGGCGTCGCTCAGTTCACCGCCCACCTCGCGCCTTACCCGCACGAGACGGGCGAGGCTGGCGCCGTTACTGCGCAGCCACCTGATCAGGTACCCAAGCGCGGCCCGTTCGTTGCTGGCCACCGCCGGCGGCGCCGTTATTGTCACGCGCTCGCGCCTGCCGGCGGCGGACTCCAGCACGAGCAGCAGCTCGTAGCCGGCGCCCACGCGCTTGATGAACACCTGCTCCAGGCGGTCCGCGCGCACGCCGACCTCAGGCGCCCGCGTCAGTGCCCGTGCTCGCGTCCGTGGGGCTGCTGCGGTCGAGCCCAAACGCGGTGTGCACCGCGGTCAGGGCCGCCTGCGCGTGCTCGCTGGGTATCAGCACGCTTATGCGCACCTCGCTGGTGGTGATCATGTCGATGTTGGCGCCCACGCCGGCGAGGGCCTCGAACAACTGCGCCGCTATGCCGGGTGTGGAGCCTATGGCCACGCCCACTACGCTTATCTTGGCCACATCGCGGTCGACTTCGGCGTGCGCGCCCCACTCCGCCAGCACGGGCGCCAGGGCCTCGAGCGCTTCTGGCACCACATCGCCAGAGACGATGAACGCCATCTGCTGGCGGCTGTCGCCAGCGCCTCTCACGCCCTGGATGATCATGTCGACGCTCACGCCGGCGGCGGCCACCGCCCGGAAGAGCCGCGCGGCCACCCCGGGTTTGTCGGGCACAGCGTGCAGGTCTATGCGGGCGTGGCTGGTGTCTAACGCCACCCCTGTGACGGGCTTATCGGTGAACATGCTGCCCTCCTGGAAGGTGGACCTCTCGGCCACGAGCGTACCCTCGACCGGGCTGAACGAGGAGCGCACGTGGATGTGCACGCCGTAACGCCGTGCGTACCAGACGCTGCGCGGGTGCAGGACCTTGGCGCCATGCGACGCCAGTTCCAGCATCTCGGCGTAATCGACGGCGCGCAGCTTGGCGGCGCGCTCCACGCGGTGCGGGTCGGTGGTGTACACGCCGTCGGTGTCGGTGAAGATCTCGCACTCCCGCACGCCCAAGGCGGCGGCCAGCGCCACGGCCGTGGTGTCGGAACCGCCACGGCCGAGGGTGGTGATGTTGCCCGCCGCGTCGTGCCCCTGGAAGCCGGCCACCACCACCACGTCGAACTCGCCTAGGGCGTTGGTAACAGGGCGGGGGTCCACGCGCACTATGCGGGCCGCGCCGTGGTTCGAGTCGGTCAGGAAGCCCGCCTGCGGCCCCGTGAGGGAGCGGGCGCTAACGCCCTTCTTCAGTAGCGCCAGGGTGAGGAGCGCGGCTGACTGCTGCTCGCCTGTAGCTAAGAGGGCGTCGAGTTCGCGCCTGGAGGGGCGGCTGGTGAGTTCCCGCGCCATGCCTATCAGGCGGTCCGTGGTGCGCCCCATGGCCGAAACCACCACCGCCACCTTCTCGCCCCCGGCCACCGCGCGCGCCACGCGTTCCGCCACCTTGTCTATGCGGTCGATATCGCCGACGCTGGTGCCGCCGAACTTCTGCACGCGCGTAGGCCAGGGCGGGGCGGGCCGCGCGGCCAGAGCGCCGCCGTCCAGGGGCTGCTCGGCTCTAAGGGGTGACGGGGCGGTGGAGCACATATGTAGGGAGGGAGCTTACCGCCGTCACGGCGCCCCGCGCCACCCCCACGCCAGCGGCGCGCGCTGCCATCAGCTGGTCATTACACCGACAGAGCGCGCGGCGAACGCGGGGGGCGCCTCTGCCATAATCGGAGGCATGACAGATAGCGCCCCCATCGATGCTCCCTCCGCTCTCCCCCTGCGCGTGGCCGTCATCGGAGCCGGGCCCGCGGGCTTCTACGCCGCCGAAGCGCTGCTGAAGGGGCGCGAGGCCGTCAGCGTAGACCTCATAGACAAGCTGCCTACCCCGTACGGCCTCGTGAGGTTCGGGGTGGCGCCCGACCACCAGAAACTGAAGTCCGTGACCAGGCTCTACGAGCGCACCCTGGGCGACGCGCGGCTGCGCTACCTGGGCAACGTGGAGTTCGGCCAGCACCTCTCGGTGGAGGACCTTCGGCGGCATTACCACGCGGTCGTTTACGCCGTGGGCTCTCCTGCCGACCGCCGGCTCGGCATACCTGGCGAGGACCTGCCCGGCAGCCTCTCCGCCACCGAGTTCGTGGCCTGGTACAACGGTCATCCGGCCTACGCGGAGCTAGCGGTGCCGCAGGGCGCCACCACCGCCGTGGTGATCGGCGTAGGTAACGTGGCCATAGACGTGACCCGCGTGCTGGCCAAGATGAACTCGGAGCTAGCCGAGACCGACATGGCCGACCACGCCATCCTGCACCTGAAGGACTCCAGCATTGAAGAGGTCGTCATCGTGGGCAGGCGCGGCCCGGCCGAGGCTAAGTTCACCACCAAGGAACTACGCGAGTTGGGCGAACTGCTGAACGCCGACATCTACGTCGACCAGGCGGAGCTGGTGGTGCCGGACGCCAGCCGCGCCGCCATAGCTAACGACGTCAACGCACAGAAGAACTTGGAGGTGCTTGAGGCGTTCACGCAGCAAGCGCCCACCGGCAAACCGCGCAAGGTCCGCATCCGCTTCCTGCTCTCGCCCGTCGAGATCCAGGGCGAGGGGCGCGTGGAGCGCGTAGTGTTCGAACGCAACCGCCTGGAGGAGAAGGGCGACGGCTTGGTGGCCGCCGTGCCGACTGGCGAGCGCGAAAGCATTGAGGCGCAACTGGTCTTCCGCTCCGTGGGTTACCGCGGCGTGGCCCTGCCGGGCGTGCCGTTCGACGAGGCGGCGGGCGTCATACCGAACGAGGCCGGCCGCGTTCACGACGGCAACGCGCCGGTGCCGGGCGCCTACGTGGCCGGTTGGATCAAGCGCGGCCCCAGCGGCGTCATTGGCACCAACAAGGCCGACGCTATGGAGAGCGTGGCGGCGCTGCTGGAGGACGCGGACGCGGGCCGGTTGACTGACCCTATGGACCCCACGCCGGAGAGCGTGGACGCCCTGTTGGCCGAGCGCGGCGCGGACGTGTTCAGCACCCCCGAATGGTTCGGGCTGGACGCCGTGGAGCTGGCTGCCGGCGCGGCGCAGGGGCGCCCACGCGTGAAAGTTATTGGCGTGGACGACATGCTGGCGGAAGGTCGCAAGCGAGCCTCGAAAGTAGAACAGTAGCGTCCGTCTCATCGGCACCTCATTCCTGGTACTATGCCCACGCATAACGCGCAACCAGCGCATAGAGCGAGGTTCGAGGACGTGTCGGATAGCCCTACCGTACCCGGCTCGCTACCGCGTTCCCATGGGGGAGCCGGTAGTGAAGCAGAACTACCCTCCGGGCCGCCCCTGCTGAGCGTTCAGAGCTTGGTCAAGGATTTCGGCGGTCTTAGGGCCGTGAATCATTGCAGTTTCGACGTGGAGCGTGGCAGCATCACCGGGCTAATCGGGCCTAACGGTGCCGGCAAGACCACCCTCTTCAGCCTGGTGTCCGGTTTCCACACGCCCGACTCGGGCCGCGTGTACTTAGACGGCGAGGACGTCACCGGCCTGCCGTCGCACCTGATCTTCCGCAAGGGGCTTTCACGCACCTTTCAGATCCCACGCGAGCACAAGAGCATGACGGTCACCGAGAACCTCATGCTGGTGCCTAAGGGGCAGATCGGCGAGAAGTTCTGGAACCCGGTCATCAGGCCGGGCGCCGTGCGCAGGCAGGAGCGCGAGCTACGCGAGAAGGCGCGTGAGGTGCTCGAGTTCGTGGAGCTGACCCACATGGCTAACCAGCCGGCTGGGGCCATGTCTGGCGGTCAGAAGAAGCTGCTGGAGCTGGCGCGCACGCTCATGGCCGACCCCAAGATCGTGCTCCTCGACGAACCCGCCGCCGGCGTCAACCCCACCCTCATGGGCAAGATCCGCGAGAAGATCGAGCAGCTCAACCGCGAGCGGGGCATCACGTTCCTGCTCATCGAGCACGACATGCCGCTGGTAATGGGCCTGTGCAACCCCGTGGTGGTCATGAACCAGGGCAGCAAGCTGGTCTCCGGCCCACCCGAGATAGTGAAGACCGACCCACGCGTTCTGGAAGCTTACCTGGGAGGGCAATATGCCACTCTTGACGGTTGAGAGCGTCGTCTCCGGCTACGGGGAGATGCAGGTCCTGAATGGCGTGAGCCTCACGGTTGGTCAGAACGAGATCGTCTCCATAGTCGGCCCCAACGGCGCCGGCAAGTCCACCGTCATGAAGCTCGTGTTCGGGCTGCTGAAGCCGTGGGAGGGCGCCGTGACGTTCAACGGCCAGACCATCTCGGGCATGGCGCCGGAGAAGCTCGTGAAGCTGGGGCTCTCCTACGTGCCGCAGGTCGATAACGTCTTCCCTAACCTGACGGTTGAGGAGAACCTCGACATGGGCGGTTACACGCGCAGCGGTTCGCTGGATGAGCAGAAGGAGCGCGTGTACGAGCTGTTCCCGCGCCTGGCGGAGAGGCGCCGGCAGCGTGCCGGCAAGATGTCCGGCGGCGAGCGGCAGATGGTGGCCATGGGCCGCGCTCTCATGCTGGACCCCAAGCTCCTCATGCTCGACGAGCCGTCTGCGGGCCTGGCGCCGTTACTGGTGGACATGATCTTCGAGAAGGTTGCCGACATCAACAAGGCTGGCGTGGCCGTCCTCATGGTCGAGCAGAACGCTAAGAAGTCGCTGGCCCTGGCGGACCGCGGTTACGTGCTGGCCACCGGCCAGAACAAGGTCGACGGCCCCGGCCAGAAGCTCCTCGCCGACCCAGAGGTCGCGCGCCTCTACCTGGGTGGTTGAGAAACATGCACGATAAGAGAGTCCTCCAAGACGACGGAACGCTACACTTGCGCCCCGGCGAACGCGCCCGGGCTATCCTCACCAGCCGCGCGTTCATGTTCGTGGTGCTAGCCCTGCTTGTGCTCGGTTTCATAATCGCCGCGCAGGCCAAGGGCGTGAGCGCCAACTCGCTCCTGTCGCTCTTCGTGCGCGGCACGCTGCTGGGCGGCACGCTGGCGCTGGGCGCCATCGGCGTGACCCTGGTGTTCGCGGTGCTGAAGATGGCTAACTTCGCGCACGGCGACACCATGACCTTCGGCGCTTACATCGGGCTGCTCATCATCATGCTGCTGCCCAAAGGTCCGCCCCTGGCGCCCTTCTCGTTCGGTTACGAGTTCCTAGTGGCGCTACTCATAGTGGTGCCGCTCATTGGGCTCTTCACCTTCGGGCTCGACCAGGCGCTGTTCCGGCCCCTGCGCAACCGGCGCGCACAGCCCATCATGTTCGCCATGGCGTCGCTGGGCCTCGCGTTCGGTCTGCGCAGCTTGGTGTACATCTTCTGGGGCGCCGACTTCACCTTCTACTACGTGGGGCGCGCGCGGCCCGCGGTGGAGCTCTTCGCCGGCGTGCGAGTGCGGCCCGACCAGCTCTTCATCCTGGGGCTGGCCATCGTGCTCATCGTGGGCGTCTACCTGTTGCTGGAGCGCACCAAGATCGGTAAGGCCATGCGCGCCACCGCCGATAACCCCGACCTGGCGCGCGTCAGCGGCATAGACACGAACCGGGTCATCCTGTGGACCTGGCTCATAGGCGGCGGCCTGGCCGCGGCGGGCGGCATGCTGTACGCGCTCGACGTTCAGCTAAGGCCCGAGATGGGCTGGTGGCTGCTGCTGCCCCTCTTCGCGTCAGTCATCCTGGGCACCCTGGGCAACGCCTACGGTGCGCTGGCGGGCGCGTTCATAATCGGCATCGTGTGGCAGGTCAGCAGCGCGTTCATCAACCCCACTTACGGTCACGGCATCGCGTTCCTGGTCATGGTGCTGGTGCTGTTGGTCAGGCCGCAGGGCCTGTTCGGGGGGAGGAAGTAGCATGACGCCTCTTGTCATAGCCAAGTCCGCGCTGCTGGCCGTGCCGCTCTGGCTGGTCACCTCCACCCTGCTGCCCATCAAGGCTTCCTGGCTCAAGCACCTGCTCTCCATAGTCATCGGTTTCGGCGTGGCCGTAGCCGCCACGCTGGTGGTTCCCACCGGCGGCATGTCGTACATCACCACCTTCATCCTCATGGCCGGCATCTACGCCGTGCTGTCGCTGGGCCTCAACGTTCAGTGGGGGTACACGGGGCTCTTCAACATCGGCATCGCGGCGTTCTTCGCCATCGGCGCCTTCACCAGCGCGCTGGTTACCACCAACATGCCCACGGGCGCCAACGCTAGCTTCACCAAGCAGCTCATGGGCTTAGGCATGCCGTTCTGGGTGGGCCTGGTGGCGGCGGGCATCGTGGCGGGCATCCTCGCGTGGCTCATCGGTAAACCCACCCTTAGGCTGCGCGACGACTACCTGGCCATAGCCACTATCGGTATAGCCGAGATGGTGCGGCTGGTGTTCCAGAACGAGCGCTGGCTGGCCAACGGCCCGCAGCCGCTGCGAGGCATACCCCAGCCCCTCCAGTGCCTGGCCGGAAACGGCTGCGACTGGCTGCCCGGCTTCGTGAACGACTTCTTCGCGCCGCTCACGCCGCGCGATTACCCGTACATCTACGTGGCCATCGTGGCGCTCGTGCTCTTCCTGCTCTACCGCGTGCTCGAGCGCGCCATCCGCTCCCCGTGGGGTCGTGCTCTCCGGGCCGTGCGCGAGGAGGAAGCGTCCGCCGCCATGAACGGTAAGGACGTGGCCGCCTTCCGCATGCAGTCGTTCGTGGTGGGCGCCGTCATCATGGGTATCGGCGGTGGCCTGTACGCGCACTACGTGGTCTCCATCGACTACGGTCACTTCGATCCCCTGTACGGCACGTTCCTGATCTGGGTCATGCTCATGCTGGGTGGCAGCGGCAACAACCGCGGCGCCATCTTGGGCGCGTTCGTGGTGTGGGGCATCTGGTCCGGTACTAGCTTCGCGGTCGACGCCCTCAGGCCCACCCTGGCGGCCATCTCCCCCGACCTGCCGTCGCGCGGACCGTACATCAGGCTGCTGTTCATCTCTATCCTGCTCCTGTTCATCGTGCTCTACAGGCCGAAGGGGCTGCTACCTGAGGAGAAGGTCGTCTCGCTGGACCGCGACTTGGCCTAACATCAAGGTGTAGATGCTGCAGCGGTGCAAAGGAGCACGTTCCCGGCCCGGCCCACCGGACAGGGGCCCGCGGACCGCTAGGCCATGAGCCAGGCACAGCGCCAGGTACCGCTGCGGTTAGGTTTCGTTAGCGTCATACGCCCCGCCTTCAGGGGCGCTTCCGTAACTGCAGCCAAGGTCAGCCTCGAGAGCCTGACGGCGCTCGGCCGCGAGTTGGGTTTCACGGTAGTAGCGCCCGACCTGCGCTCGGAGGCGCAAACCGCTGCCGGCGCACCGCTACCTTCGTTCGCCGTTCACGACGCCGCGACCGCCCAGCGGGCCGCGCTGCAGCTATATGAACTGGACCTCGACTTCCTGCTCGTTCAGCACACCACCTTCGCGACCGGCGAGGTGCTGACGCCGCTGCTGCAAGCGTGCGAACGCGTGGGCGTGTGGGCTCTGCCCGAGAGCGCCGCAGGCACCTTAGGGGAGGGCAGCGGCGCCGAGGTTGGCGGCCGCCAGGGCCCTTTGCCACTCAACTCGCTCTGCGGCCTGAACATGACGCTCAGCTACCTGGACTCGCCGCATGTGAACATGCGGCGGCCTGTGCGCTGGTACTACGGTGCGGCGACCAGCGAGTGGTTCCAGAGCAGGCTTGCCAGCACGTTGGCCGCCCTGCGGGGTCTGAAGGCGCTCTCGGAACGCTCCGCATGAGTGGGCGGCTGGCGGCGCTAGCCGGCTCACGACCCACTTCAACCGGACCGGGCTGGGCACGGTGCGCGACATGGTGTTGGCGCCCGGGCCGGTCACCGGCTTCAGGCTGGTCGGTACTGAGCGGGCGCTCATCGTGTCGGGCGCCTTCGGTAGTCCCAGCAAGGCCTCGTACGACGGCGTGCGCGGCTGGTTGCGCAACCTGCGCTGGAACGGGCGGCGCCTGACCGCTCGCGCTTTCGTGAGCAACGTGCTGGACCAGCGCCTGGCGCACCACTTCGCGTTCGGGCGCGGTGACATAACGCAGGCGTTGCGGGAGTTGTGCGAGTGGCTGGGGCGTGAGCCGCTGACGGCGGCGGAGGACGGCGCCTAAGGACGGCGTCTAACGACGGCGTGTGAGGACGGCCGTTGCGGGTTGCCGTCTGGCCGCATGGATAAGAGAAGCGGGCGCCCCACAAACGGGGCGCCCGCTCTCGCTTTCAGGCCGTTAGGCCGCCGCTAGTCGTGACTACTTACTGAGCGGGGATCTCGGAGCCGGTGAGGACTCGGGTGGTCTC
>Ga0172382_10004057_pt1 | contig 22698 bp, 20 predicted proteins | sample Leawel138RmetaG_FD_122245 | JGI IMG/M metagenome (GOLD analysis project Ga0172382, IMG submission 122245) | Leachate microbial communities from a municipal landfill in Southern Ontario, Canada - Leachate well 138R metaG | ecosystem: Engineered > Solid waste > Landfill > Unclassified | place... | reverse complement strand
CACGCCGGTGGCGAAGGGCAGCCTCACCCCGGATCAGGCGCGCCAGATCGTCTACAGCATCATGAACGAGAAGCAGCGCCAGGAGTTCGAAGAGGATCGCGAGTGCAATTTCGCGCTGTCACGATCGGGCATCGGCCGCTTCCGCGTGAACGTATTCCAGCAGCGCAACCAGATCGGCATGGTGCTGCGCCGTATCGAGACGCACATCCCCACCTTTGAGGACCTGAATCTGCCGCCCACTCTCCAGGAACTGGCCATGACCAAGCGCGGCATCGTGCTATTCGTGGGCGGCACGGGATCCGGTAAGTCCACCTCGCTGGCCTCCATGGTGGACTACCGCAACCGCACCAGCACGGGTCATATCATCACCATCGAAGACCCTATCGAATACGTGCACCAGCACCAGAGCTGCATCGTCACACAGCGCGAAGTGGGCATTGACACCGATAATTTCGAAAGTGCGCTGGTGAATACGTTGCGTCAGGCGCCCGACGTGATCCTCATCGGCGAAATCCGCCACCGCGAGACCATGGAATACGCCATCGCCTTCGCGGAGACAGGCCATCTGTGCCTGGCGACCCTGCACGCGAACAGCGCCAACCAGGCCTTGGATCGCATCATCAACTTCTTCCCGGAAGACCGCCGCTCACAGCTGCTGATGGACTTGTCACTGAACCTCAAGGCCGTGGTGGCGCAACGCCTCATCCCGCGCGCCGACGGCCAGGGCCGGCGCGTGGCCGTGGAGGTGCTCATCAACACGCCGCTGGTGGCCGAGCTCATCCTGCGCGGCGAGGTGCACGGCATCAAGGAACTGATGAAGAAGTCCACCGAGCACGGCATGCGCACCTTCGATCAGGCGCTGTATGAACTGTTCCGCGAGGGACACATCACCGAGCAGGAGGCCTTGCGCAACGCCGACTCGGCCAACGAGGTGCGCATCATGATCAAGCTCGGCGATAGCGCCACCTCCGCCGAGGAACTCACCGCGGGACTCGACAACCTGCGCCTCGAAGAAACCGAAGCATCGGGACGCCTCCGCCGCTGAGGAGGGTGTAACGCGGAGGGCGCGGAGGACGCGGAGAAAACGAAATGTAGCCCGTATGAAGCGAAGCGGAATTCGGAAACCGTGCATTCATGACCCGGATTCCGCCGGGCCAAGCCAGGAAAAGAAGTGACGTTCTCGCCGTGTTCTCGGTGATTACTGCGTTTTCCTGACTCAGCCCCGAAATACATGGACCATCGAACACCGGCCGTCCGCGTATACCCGCATCATGGCAGGCCATTTTCCATGCGTACTTCCACCACGCAGCCCGCGCAACCGCTTGGGCCAGGTATCATTTCTGAGATGCCTGTGCGGTAGCGAACGGCGAAAGTTGAACTGCTTGCGGCTGCGGATCTTTCTGAGCTGCCTGTGCGGCAGCGAACTGACGCACGATGAGGCAGTTGCCGCGTGGTCCTTTCTGAGCTGCCTGTGCGGCAGCGAACGAGGTCGAGGCCGAGCGGCGCGACATCGAGCATTTTTGAGCTGCTGTGCGGCAGCGAACGTGTTCGATTATTCCCTGGAGGCCGCGTAAATTGTCTGAGCTGCCTGTGCGGCAGCGAACGACAAACCCGCCCCCCAGACCGATGATCGACATTTCTGAGCTGCCTGTGCGGCAGCGAACACTACGATCAGCCCGGCGTCGGCGATGGTGATTTTCTGAGCTGCCTGTGCGGCAGCGAACCATTGCTCTTCTGCGATCTCTACTGCGTCGGCTTTCTGAGCTGCCTGTGCGGCAGCGAACTGTTCGCCGAACTGGGCGGCAACATCTCCGAGTTTCTGAGCTGCCTGTGCGGCAGGGAACGAACTGGAGGGTGGCCACGGCTACGGGCGGATTTTCTGAGCTGCCTGTGCGGCAGCGAACGACTCGGGCGCGGCGTAGGGATCGGCTAGGTATTTCTGAGCTGCCTGTGCGGCAGCGAACATCCAGCGCGTCTTCCTCAGCCCTTGCGCATTTTTCTGAGCTGCCTGTGCGGCAGCGAACGACCAGCTCCGGTCCGGGTGCCCTGCCCTGCTTTTCTGAGCTGCCTGTGCGGCAGCGAACGGCATTGATCATGCGTTACCGGCGCCGCATCGTTTCTGAGCTGCCTGTGCGGCAGCGAACGGGAAGAGATGGCACTTGTCGGTGTCCACCATTTTCTGAGCTGCCTGTGCGGCAGCGAACCTGCTGGTCACGCTTTCGCGCCGCCCTGGATCTTTCTGAGCTGCCTGTGCGGCAGCGAACGAGGTGGCCGAGGTCATCGAGTGCAGCGTGACTTTCTGAGCTGCCTGTGCGGCAGCGAACCGGATGTGTGGCGCGGCTGTGTGAAGGCCGATTTTCTGAGCTGCCTGTGCGGCAGCGAACACGTGCGCACGTTCGACTATGGCACACAGCTCTTTCTGAGCTGCCTGTGCGGCAGCGAACATGATCGGCGGGGCCGTGCCGCCAGGGTGGCTTTTCTGAGCTGCCTGTGCGGCAGCGAACTCGGCAATCTGGTACTGGCAACGGCCACGCCCTTTCTGAGCTGCCTGTGCGGCAGCGAACATTGCCGCCGCCATCCGCGCCCCCGCCAACATTTTCTGAGCTGCCTGTGCGGCAGCGAACAACACCGGCTCCACCGTGCAGGCCAAGCTGGATTTCTGAGCTGCCTGTGCGGCAGCGAACATCATGCGCTCGTGCACCAGCGCGAGCAGCGTTTTCTGAGCTGCCTGTGCGGCAGCGAACGCCCGGCATCGGTGACACCCACCCCATACGCGTTTCTGAGCTGCCTGTGCGGCAGCGAACGCCGTTACAACGCTGGCAATAAATCTGCCTGTTTTCTGAGCTGCCTGTGCGGCAGCGAACTTCTGCGCGTAGCCGCGCGGCCTCTTTTTTCATTTCTGAGCTGCCTGTGCGGCAGCGAACGATGCCCACGACAAACCCGACACCCAGACCAATTTCTGAGCTGCCTGTGCGGCAGCGAACTTTGCCAGCATCATGACGTGTACGGTGACGACTTTCTGAGCTGCCTGTGCGGCAGCGAACTTGTTTGCAAAGTGATCGGTCCATGTCTCCGTTTTCTGAGCTGCCTGTGCGGCAGCGAACGCACCTCGGGCGCGAGAATAACCGTGACCATGTTTCTGAGCTGCCTGTGCGGCAGCGAACGCAGTACCTGACGCATAGGTGGCCTCCGAGTTTTTCTGAGCTGCCTGTGCGGCAGCGAACAAAACCGTCTGGTCCTACACCTACGCCGGCAATTTCTGAGCTGCCTGTGCGGCAGCGAACGCCGGCCTGCTGCTGGCTGACCTTTTGATCACTTTCTGAGCTGCCTGTGCGGCAGCGAACTGCTCGTGAAGATCCGCATGCGTCCGGCGTGATTTCTGAGCTGCCTGTGCGGCAGCGAACTATCGATGGCGGGCGCAGGTGTGCCGGGACTATTTCTGAGCTGCCTGTGCGGCAGCGAACGACATGACGCTGTGCGGCGTGTACTCGGTGATTTTCTGAGCTGCCTGTGCGGCAGCGAACGGCATCGCCATGATGCAACCCAAGCTCGCCAATTTCTGAGCTGCCTGTGCGGCAGCGAACTCCATGCGCGATCGTTTCGAGTCCGTCACAGTTTTCTGAGCTGCCTGTGCGGCAGCGAACCTTGCGCGTGGCCTCATCGAAGCAGGGTTATTTTTCTGAGCTGCCTGTGCGGCAGCGAACAGTGAATGGGTGATCCAGCGCGACACCCATCCTTTCTGAGCTGCCTGTGCGGCAGCGAACGGCATGCTGTAGAGGGTGCATGCTGCCGGGTTTTTCTGAGCTGCCTGTGCGGCAGCGAACAAGCGGGGATATTAAACATGCTGGCCGCGGGCTTTCTGAGCTGCCTGTGCGGCAGCGAACAATCACCTGTTCGAGACCATCGAGGCGTTGAATTTCTGAGCTGCCTGTGCGGCAGCGAACAGCTGGCAGCGCCAGGCCGTCATCGCCATGCATTTCTGAGCTGCCTGTGCGGCAGCGAACGATGCGGTGTAGTCGGTCGGCTCGCAGGAGCGTTTCTGAGCTGCCTGTGCGGCAGCGAACTAGCCGCCGTCGCCAGTTCGCCGGCGTGGTTTTTTCTGAGCTGCCTGTGCGGCAGCGAACAAAACGATGGATGGCACGTTCGTGCCGATGACTTTCTGAGCTGCCTGTGCGGCAGCGAACGCGCAGCGTGAGCGAGATGAGCCGGCCCTGTATTTCTGAGCTGCCTGTGCGGCAGCGAACATGGTCTCGTCCTCGAATGTGATTTCTCTGTCTTTTCTGAGCTGCCTGTGCGGCAGCGAACCGGCTGTTACTCGCGGTGTAACCGGTGGGATATTTCTGAGCTGCCTGTGCGGCAGCGAACTTGTCGTGGCGCTTGAGGTTGTCGCCTGTGCTTTTCTGAGCTGCCTGTGCGGCAGCGAACCCCACCAATGCCCAACAGGCGGCGTTCGATAATTTCTGAGCTGCCTGTGCGGCAGCGAACGCGACGCTGCCGGGCGCGACCGCGGGCGCAAATTTCTGAGCTGCCTGTGCGGCAGCGAACATAACCAAGGGCGCCGCCGTTGGGACGGTGCCTTTCTGAGCTGCCTGTGCGGCAGCGAACGCGCTCGAATCACTGATCGGCGCAGCCGCACATTTCTGAGCTGCCTGTGCGGCAGCGAACGGCGGCGAATGGAAAGCAGGGTTAGATTGCGATTTCTGAGCTGCCTGTGCGGCAGCGAACGCTGTCAATCAAAAGGCTACCTGAGGGGGCCGTTTCTGAGCTGCCTGTGCGGCAGCGAACGCCCACTGGTCGATGCGGTTGCCCACCAGGTTTTTCTGAGCTGCCTGTGCGGCAGCGAACTCGCCGGAAACTACAGCCTGCCGAAATCCGTTTTTCTGAGCTGCCTGTGCGGCAGCGAACATGCTCCAGCACCCCGGCCCATTCGCGCACCTTTTCTGAGCTGCCTGTGCGGCAGCGAACTAGAGCATAACTACTTCAAGTGCCTGATTGTTAAAGAACATCGTTGCTCGGAGTGTGCGCACCCCTTCAACGAGGGGTGCGTCTAAGTTGTTGAATTAGAACAATAGCTGCTGGAGGCCGCAAAAAAGGGTCAGAACCAGGGGACGGTGGCGTTGGTTGCCAGGCCGTAACGGTTGAACGTCCCCGGCTTGGGTTCATCCAGCAGCTTTCCCAACCCTATGAAAAGGCAGAATGTCTGGCCTGTGCTTTGACTACGGACGGTGGCAAACGGCAGCGAGACTGGTCGCAGCACGCTGTCGGGAATCCGTTCCTCAGCAACTGTCAGCGATACCTGATGTCGTCGCGCATGGCGGCGGCGCAGCCGCTCGACACTTGTTTTCGGTTGTGCTCGGCGCACAACGCGGTATTTGGTACCGTGCGGTACCGCCGACACCGGACCGGCGTCGACGAAATCGCGCATGCCTGCCAGCCAATTCAGCGCAAGCAACTGGCGTAGGCGGTCGGCCTTGCCGTGCAGCCTCAATACCGCGCCGAGACTCCGTGGCTTGAGCGCATATTCCGGAAAACTTACCCCGATGTCGTCTGCCTCCAGCGTCACGAGGGCGCGGTGCAGTTTGCTGAACAGCGCCCCCATGAGCACCGGCGCAGTGAATTCCGGGTCCGGTCGTAAGCTGAGTTCGATGTAATGGTCCATGGTGACTAGCCCGCATCACCGAACACGCCGCCGCGAATCAGGGTTGCGATGACGAAGTGCTGTTCGTCCGTTGCCAGTGCTTTGTCTTTCAGGATCCAGCTATCAAGGAGGTTGTAGAAATCGGTCTTTTCCTTGGGCTGACGCCAAGCCTTGCCCTGCGTGGTGACCGAGCCGTAGGGTTCAACCGCGATGGGGCCGTTCACCTCGCCGCCTGGATACCACGTGTCGATGGTACGCAAGGCATTGCCAATCTTTTGCGAATGAATGGCGGCGATGGCTTCTTCGCCTTTGCCAACACCATAAAGGGTCTTGCTTTTGCTGCCCCGCTGCCGGTCGAGGATCAGTTCCTGTGAGGGGAAGACCTCCTGACCGGCGCCGATCCGGGCATAGGCGGTGATCCGCAGCAGCACGTGGGCGCTGCCGGCAAGGCCGGAGGCGATCACATCCGCCAATGCCTGAACATCCGCGGCATCCGCCGCTCCCGCCTCCAACGTGCGCAGCGAATGCTCCAGTGCCTGGAAGGTCCACTCGGCGACGGGCTTGCCATCCTGCAGTTGCGCCACCCGCACCTCGACCTGTTCTGCGCCGATGCGGTTGCGCCAGAGGAAGCGACCATTGGCCAGGTTGGCGGCATAGCGGCACGCCAGTTCGCCAAAGCCATGTGCCTCCACGTAACGCGCGACGGTGGCGACCAGCTTCTCCCGGTAGTTGGCCTCGTTGCAGGCGGAAGGTGCGCCCACGTTGCTGAGTACGCGCAGGGTGAACTGTGCCTTCAGCGTGTCAGTACCTAGGGGCAGCGTGGCTACGTCAACGGTCTGGAGATTCGGATTCTCGATTGCGGCATCGAGCTTTGCCGGGTCCTGGTCCTTGGTCTTGAGGCGGTTCGAGATAGTGCCCCGCACCGACTTCTCTCGAATCCGCACCGGCTGCCAGCTATCGGAGCTGTCACGGTCGTTCCAATCGCCGGCAAAGAACAGCGCATCGGACGGGTCGAGTTTGCGCTCGAAGGCGAGGACGGAAGCGGTAATGAGTTCGTTGGCCATGTCGTTTTTCCTTATTCCCTTATCGTGTCGGTCAGTCGAAATCGATTGCGTATTGCGAAGCGCGCCGATAGTCGTTGCGGAGGCGGTAAAGGCCGTCCTCCGGTGGGCTGTCGGCGTACCACAGCATTTCCCGCGGTGAATCAAGACGGTGGGGGCTGATCCACTCGCCCGCCGAGTACAGGCTCTCTACGAAGCGGAATGGGGTATCCGTGTCACGGGTATTGGCGACGGTGCCCGGTGGGTGCAACTCGCCCAAGGCGCCGTAGCCCACCGGGATCGGCACCACCCAGCCGAGGCCATCACGGTCGTGCAGCCACTTGCCTTCATTCGCGGCATCGCTTTCGGCCTGACAGCGCCAGTTGATGCGTGACAGCGACAGCCAGGCATCCAGCCGGGTGGCATCGGGGTTTTCCGCCTGCAACGTGGTGAGCCGCTGGTCGAGCAGGTCGTCGCGGGCCACCAGTGTGAAGCCTGGCAGTAGCCGCAAACGTGTTTTGCGAAACACGGCCTGCCGGTCTTCCTCGGCGCCGGTCATGTCAATCACATAGGGGCGGTAACGTGGTGATGATGGCAGCAGCGTACCGCCGGCTACGCGCATTGTGGACAGCAGCTCGGCGATACGTGCACTGTCGGCCTGCTGCGCCTCAGGCTCGCGCCGCCAGTGCTCGCTTTGCACTGCCAGCACCAGGCTCAGGTCGAGATGGATACGCCCCTCCTCGACGATGGCCGCAGTCTTCCCATCTTTACCGACCGGATTGCGCGACAGGCAGAACGCCTTGACGTAGCCGCCATCGGATACCTGCTCCTGGTGATCATGACAGACCACACCGACAGCCTTGAATGCCAAGTCCAGACCGTCTGCACTCGTCTTGCGTGCCAACGCCCACATCAGGCCGGCAAAGGCCGTCAGTGCCGGGAAGCCGTGAGTCAGCGGGCTGGAGATCGCGTTGGCGTTCTGCACCCGTAGATGCGGCAGCACCAATAAATGAGTGAAGTCGGGGCAGCGGGTCATGCCGCACCTCCCACGCGCCGCTGCATCGGTGCGGGCCAGCTCACGTCGACTATCGCCTGCCGCGCCCAGTGCCGAGCTTCGGCGTCACCGACAGCGGTCAGGCCGGCCGCGCGCAGCTGGCCGTTGAGCCAATTGGCGAAACGGCCGGCGACTTCGTCGGCCCAGTCACCACGTTCGAAAGCCGAACGAAAGGCCTCGTCGACATCTTCATGGTCCGGTCGCACCGGCAGTTCGACGCGGCGCGGATCGAGCCACAAGCATTCGCACTCGGGTAACTGGCAGGTCGATTCCCGAGTCCAGCCCGGCGTGTAACGCTGCTGTTGTTCTAGCCCGAACGCGGCGAGGCTGGCGCCAAGATCCTGCTCGATGCGTTCGCGGGCCTGCCGGAGCGCCATGGTGGATGCGTCATCCGCGTGATCCTTCAACAACTTCACCAGCGCCCGGACCTGCTCACGAACACCCTCGTAATGGAGAAAAAGTTGGAACACGGTCTTGCGCTTTTGGAGGTCCAGCGATCGTGAGCGAGCCCATGTCGGTGGCAACGACGCAAGCAGGTAATTCACGCCGCCGCGTTCGCTGTTGAGCTGCGAGATGTTTTGCGGTTTGGTACCGCCGAGCTTGCGGGCAACCAGGTTGCGGTACTCGCGGTAGCCGCGGTCATGCGGCTTGCGGGCACGGTAGGCCTCGCGGGCCTGCTTGTTGTTCTCTCCGAAGCGGGCATCCTGGATTTCGGCATGCACCGCGTGGGCGAGACTGCTGGAGAACATCGGTTGCAGCAGGTGGAAATCAGCGTCCTCGGTCGGATTATCGCCGGCCAGCCAGTAAACCTGTTTGGCCAATTCATGCGAGATAACCTTTGCCTCATTGCGCACCAGAGCGCCAAAAGCGGTCATCCAGCTCTCGGCCACCGCCGGGTCGTCGTGCAGAGCGCGGCGCAGGTCGGCATCGCCGGCCAGAACCCAGTCCAGCAGACGTCGGCCATCGACCTCAATACGGAGAAACTTGAACACGTCCAGCGCCGCGGCATTGCCGACCACGTCCTCGGCAAAGTTTTCGCCGAGCAGATGCGTACCAACTTCGACACGGGCAGGCAGATCATCGGGCCTTACGTACAAGCTGCTGCCGCGCGCATCCGGGTGGGTTGCTTTGAGTGCGTGCGTAACGGTTTTAATCTGACTGACCCGGCGAGCCGCATCGGCCAGCCACGTTCCGTATTCGTACTTCTCCGATTCCGATTCGCCGTCCTCTGTCTTGCCCTTCAGCTTGGCCTCGCGCCGCGCTTCGATGAATGCGGCGATGGCAAGCCGAAAATGCTGTGTGCGTTCGCTTGGTTCAGACATACCCTCCACCTCCTTCGTGTCTTCGGGTGCGTTTGATCGCTGTCACCGTATGCCCTCCTTCTCATGTCGTTGGATCACAGAGACTTCTTCGCCTGCTACGTCCCCTTGGCAAACCCAAGCCACGGGTGATAGCGCCACCCCTGGTCACTGCGGGGCACTTCAAGCACTGCGAACTTCTCCGCCGCCCGATACAACGGCAGATCGAGGTGTTCAGCCTGTTCAGCGAGCAGGGCCATGAGATCGAACTCGCCCCACGGCCCGATGCGGGGCCCCGGTACCAGTTCTATTTCATGGCAGCGGTGCTGTTCCGGCACGTAGAGCGCTTCGCTCCGGCGGGTGGCCGTGTCCTCGATACGATGCAGAACCAGGCGCTCTTCATCCTCGTCCGGAAGAAAGACCAGCGTGTCCCGAGGCTTGGGGTCGTAGCGAAACGGCTGCTGCTGCGGCAGTACGCCCGTGAGCGATGACTGTGGACATTCCCAGGCCGGTGCGGCGTGATCGGGCTCCAGCGCATCCCGTAGTCCTTCTTTGAGCAGGGCAGGCCAGCGCGAACGCGGCAGCATGCTGGCTGTCATCCGGGCGTGTTCGAGGTCGACCAGGCTGCGCCGGGTGTCCCAGTCGCGTTCTGCGCGCGGCTGCACGCGTGGGGTGGCCGTGATCCGCTGATAGTGTTCCGGGTCGAGCAGCTTGCCGAGCCGGTTGGCCGTGAGTCGAAAGATACCGTCCCCAATCGGCTGGTGTTCATGCTCGAATCCAGGGCGGATGAAGATTGCGGGCCTGGCGTCAGCCTGCCCCGCACGAGCTTCGAATGACCGAAGATTGCTGTCGAAGATCAGCACGTTGGGCCGCTCTCCGGCCCGACGGCGGTGGCGCTGGATGCGCCCGGCCAGTTGGATCAACGAGCGCATGGATGACGGTTCAGCAATCGCCCAGTCGGCGTCCCAGTCGCGGCCGACCTCGCAGACCGGGCTTGCCAGGACCACAAACAGCTGATCGGCCTCCGGATGGGAATCGATGGCAGTCCGTACGGCGGGTAAGTGATAGACGCCCGCCGCATCTCCCCGCCGGTTGAGTACGGTGTCGAGCAGATGTTCTATCGCCGAACGCTGCACAAGGGGAAAACGGGCATGGTAGACACAAAGATGGATGCGCCTGCCCTCAGGGGCGCCGAGCGCATACAGCGTCCGGGCTACATCGAACAGCGGGTCGATGTTGGCCATGCGCACAAGCCCGAAGCTGATGCGCTTGCCGCTGAGCGGATCGGTTTCTGCGTGATCGGCGTGCAGACGCAAACAGGCGTCGCGTACGTGCACCGCGAATTCGGCACGAACTTGCTTGTTCTGTAGATTCTTCGCGATCTCCAGCCGCAGCAGCTCGCCCCGGCGCAGCGGCTCGGCCTTGTTGAGCCGGGCGGCGCGCTTTTCGACGAAACGCATGTGCTCGCCGCGAAAGCCGTCGGCGTCAAAGCTGGCGGCGGCCTGCACGCCGAACTCGTCGGTCCACAGGCAGGGGATCTCGACCGGGCCATCGACTTGGCCACCGTGCGCACCCCGATTGCGACGGTAATGGCCACGCCCGGCTTGGTAGGCGAGGAACATGCCCTCAACCAGCGCCGGCGGCAGCGTGGCCGACGACAGCACCACGCGCGCGCCGAGCATACCGGCCCAATGCACGAGGCGGGTCAGCGCCGGCAGGTCCTCAAGGCCATAGTCGTCCAATTCGTCGAGCACCAGGTCGGCACTCATCAAGCGCAGCATGGGTGCGATCTGGCGGCCGGCGCGCAGCGATTCAGTGGCCGGTACCAAGTGGTCGACGGTACAGACCAGTATCGGCGCAGCAATCAGATTACGTGCGTCAGGATCCCGCAGTGCCCGCGACAGCAGCGGGTGGTCTGCAATTCTGCCTTCGTAGAGGACGTGCCCATCCTCCTCAAGGAGGTCTTGGATCGATGCAGAACCCAGCGCTTCGGCTTGCTGCTCGTAGTATTCAAACAAGGCGCGGCTCGCCGAGCCACCGACGCGGATGGCGAGATCATCGTCGCCCAGGTGCAGGTCGTGGCGGTAGGACCGGCCGGTCTGCAGGGTCAGTGTGCGCAGGCCGAGCGCGTAGCTTGCGCGCAGGCCCAGCTGCGGGTCGGCCAACGCGTAGAGGATGCGGGCGTTCGCCAGCGTCTTGCCGCCGCCGGTGGAGGCCATATTGACGATGAAAGCGCCGTGCTCGCGCGCGGTCTCACGTAGCGATGCGGCGGCATCGGCGGCCTTGTCCTGCCAGGCGAAGCGGGGATCAGCACTGCGCCTGCGCAGGCCGCGATGGTTGGCGAGTCGCGGCAGATGACGTTCGAAGCCGGGCAATGCGTGTGCGATGAGTCCCGCGCTCCGGGCCACGCCGAGCAAGTGCTCGTCCAGTGGCTGCTTGAGACCACCCCCACGATTGGTGTTTGCGTACAGGACACTGTCGCCGTCGCCTTCGATACGCTCCGGCGAGTCCTCCAAGCTGGAGTAATGGTGATCGGCCAGCATGAGGCTGAGCCGCGCCAGGTGCATGACGTAAGGGTTGCCGAGCCATTCGCCATCATGGTGCCGACGCAGGTCCAGCAGCCGCCGAGCCAGCCGTGCAGCTTGCGCCCGCCACTTCTGCCCGATCACCGGCAGTGGGCCAGCCAGTTCCCAAAACGGCGCAACTTGATCGCGAGCTTCCTGCGAGTGGAGCTCGTTCCAGTCGTGGGCCACATCGGCGAGCGGCGTCTCCAGCAAGGATTTGTCAAAGCGTTTGATGCGCTTACCAAGCCGTTGCTGGCGACCGTCCTCATGGTGGGGTACGACCGGCAGTCGATGATGCGTCACGATCAGCCAGCCCACTGCCGCCGCCAGCGGTGGCAGACGCCGAAAGGGAAACCGATCGGCGGCATCCAGCCCGTCGCGCTGATAGCGGGATGGTGCGATCCATGGCTGCTCGTCCGCGTTCTCGACATCGGCAAGGCGGCGGAGCCAGCCCTCATCGTCGTCCTCACCCACGAAAGCCTGGAACAGGCGCAATGACACCCATTCATGACGGTACAGATTCCGTTGGCGGCTCGAATTCTGCAGCAGGCGCTGAAAGGCATTGCTGGCCTTTCCCAGGTCGTGCAGCAGTGCGGCCAGTTGCGCCAGCAGCCGAATGTCCTCGGCGGTGTGCCAATCATTTTCGTCCTGGCTTCGGAGTACGTTGCGCGCGGTGGTGTTGGTAGGCACCGTCCCGTGTGGGCCGAAGCGGCTGGCGTCCCCCACGACCCACAGCAGCTCGCTGTGATCGCGTCCACGGATCCAGTGGCAGGCGACGGCCGTGTTCTTGCGTGCCGTCTTGCGCAGCAGGCGGCGCAGCGTGTCCAAACCCTGCTGGGTGATCGGGGTCTGCCACGTCCGCTCGCCTTTGCGCTCAGCGAACTGGTCGAGAATGCGACGGGTCTCCTTCAGGGCGTTCTTGTCGCATTCAGAGACGAGCAGCACATTCATGCCGGACGTCTCCCAAGACCCTCGGCCACGGCCTTGAGCGTGTCGATCATGAAGTCGAGGCTTTCGGTTCGAGTGAGGCTTTCGATGCAGGCGTGACGAAACTCCTGTTCACCATCGCCACGCATGGCGGAGATGAATGCCTGCGGCAGGACCACGGCATCCTTGATTAGATCCGCTGCATCGAACACCAAGCCGCCGCGACGTGTTTTGCCATGCAAGACCGCGAGCCCATGGGGTAGGCCAAGTACCCAACTAGCGGTCGCACCCAGGCCGTAGGCCAGGTAATTACCGTGGTCGAGAAACCGATTGGCAGGGTCCGTGCCGCTACCCCGCTTGGCCCTGACAAAATCCCCATAACCGACGGCTCTGGCGACCATTCTGAAGAGGTTCTTTGTCAGGCGCGCTTCCAGCGTTAGCAGCGCATTGGTATCGGGTGCCAGCTCGATCTCGTCGCGAGCCTGCATGAGTGCTGCGCGCAGCGTCGGTGCATCCACACCGAATCCCGCTTCCTTGAGTGCACGACCGTCCAACCACTGGGTTTCAATACGCGCTAAACGTGCACGCTGGAATATCTTTGCCGCCTCCAATCGCAGGCTGTCTTCGAACCAAAAACGAACCCAGAGTTGAAGGTATTCGGTGGGACGGTACTCACTTTGCGGGCTAAGCCACGCGACTTCGACTTCCACCTCGTTGGCGCTGAACAGCGGTGTACCGCCGCCTCCGCAAAACCCGACCATGACGCCAGCCTTTGCCAACTCACGCATTGCCGCCTGGGTTATGGAAGTCCCGGTTCCGAGCAACAGAGTCGTGGTGTTGGCAATCGGAATATTCCAGTACAGCGATTGCTTGCCCTGGTCGGTGACGTATTCCACCCTGCCTCCATTCACCAGGACCCGACAGTGTTCGAGGTAGTAGAGGTTCGCGCGCTTGGAATGCAGGATCGTCTTGAGGTCACTGGGAGAGGTGTCGTTCATATCCTTGGCCTTGTTCTCCTTGTGCAGGTCCCCGCCTCAGCCACTGCACGCCTTGCTCATCGATTTCGCTGGCGGGAAACAGTATACCGAGCTGCCTAACCACGACGTCTACTCAAGAAAAGGCGAGTGGAACACGCTATGGCAAGCCGACGCCCACGGTAGTCTGCGAGTAACTTGCCAGATCGTACGGTGGCAGTCATCCACGCACGGTCTTTGCGAGTAGCGTATTAGGTGATGTCCTTAGGGAAGCGCTGAATAAAGCCATCCTGGCTTTCTCAGCGCACGGTGAGCAAAAAGCGTGGTTTTTGCTCACCTTCACAACAACCGCTTGTGTGGAAGAAAATGGCGGCACATCCATGTGCCGCGGGAAACGCCGATTAAATCAGCGTTTCCTTAGGACGGTAGGAGCGATGCTAAACAAGGCCTCAGGGCGGGTACCCATCGGACCTTCGTGGTGATGCTGCGAAGAAACTGCTCTCAAGGGTACGGAGCGCGCGCGGTGCTGGTAAGCACCGTTTGAACGATGCTTGTCGGCCGTCGCCCACCCCAGACTGCTGGCTTTTGTTGTGACGTCTCCAAAGGTGGAATGGCAGAACCCCCTTCGCGAGATACCATGGCGGATCGGTTTCGGGGAACGGCGCGTTTCAGCCCGGAAACACCGTGCTCGCATCGAACACCGGTCCGTCCACGCACACGCGTTTCATGGCAGGGCCGTTTTCCGTGCTCACTTCCACCACGCAGCCCGCGCAACCGCCGATGCCGCAGGCCATGAACTCTTCCAGCGAGACCTGGCAGGGCAGGCCGTAGTCGCGGGCGAGTTTGGCGACCGCATCCAGCATGGGGTGCGGGCCGCAGGCGAAGACTTCCACTTCGTTGCGTTGTGCCTCACTGAGCGCATCGAGCCAGGCGCGCGCCAGGTCGGTGACGAAGCCGTCCAGGCAGCCGGCGTAGCCCTGGCGGCTGGCCAGGCGGCTCGGCACGCCCCAGTCTTCCAGCAGCGGCATGGCGGCGGTGACGTGGGCAGGCACGCCCGGCACCAGAAATTGGCTGGGTCGCGGCGTGAACGGGAAGGGCACTTCCGAACCGAGCACCACGAAGGGCTTGAACGTGCTGTCGCGGCGCAGTTCGTCGGCCAGGAACACCATGGGGGGCATGCCCACGCCGCCGCCCATGAGCAGGGCGCGCGGGCGATCGGCATGGGCGGTGAAACCTCTGCCGATGGGGCCGAGGACGCTGAGTTGCTCGCCCACGCAACGGCTGGACAACAGGCGCGTGCCTTCACCGAGGACCTTGTAGAGGAAGTCCACGGTGCCGGCCTGCGCGTCCACACGCATGATGGAAATGGGCCGGCGCAGCGGGCGCTGCGCATCGCACTGGATGTGCACGAAGCTGCCGGCGCGTGCGCGCGCGGCGATCTGCGGCGCGCGTACGCGCAGCACATACTGCTCGCCGGCATGGCCCTCATGGGCGAGGACCTCGGCCTGTTCGAGGAACACGGTATCGCGATGGGGCTTGTGCATGTCAGTCATTGCGTTCGTAAACCACTTTGCCGCCGAGCAGGGTATGGGTGACGCGGCCCTTGAGTTCCCAGCCGAGGAACGGGCTGTTCTTGCCGCGGCTCAGCAGGGTGTGTTCGCTCACTGTCCACCAACGCTCCGGGTCGAAAATGCATAGATCCGCCGGCGCACCGGGCCGCAGGGTGCCGGCGCCATTGCCGAGCACGCGCGCCGGCTCGCAGGTGACCTTGGCGAGCGCAGCGGCCAGCGGCAGCACGGCCTCTCCGGCGAGACGCAGCACCAGAGACAGCAGGGTCTCCAGTGTGGAGGCACCCGGCTCGGTGACCGGGAACGGGGCGAGTTTGGCGTCGGCATCGTGCGGCTGGTGATCGGAACAGATGGCGCTGAGCGCGCCGCTGGCGAGGCCCGCGCGCAGGGCGTCGCGGTCGCGCTGGGTACGCAGGGGCGGGCGCAGGTGGCAGCGGGCATTGAAGCAATTCACGTCCATTTCCGTGAGATACAACTGGTGCGCGGCCACGTCGGCGCTCACCGGCAGCCCGCGGCTGCGTGCCTCCGCCAGCAGTTCCACGGCGCGCGCCGAAGACAACTGGCAGAAATGGGCGCGCACACCGCTTTGCTCCACCAGGCGCAGGTCACGGGCGAGGCCGATGACTTCCGCACACTCCGGGATCCCGGCTAGGCCGAGGCGTGCACTCACTGCACCTTCGTGCATGCAGCCGGTGGCGAGCCATGGGTCTTCCGGATAGAGGAATACGGGCAGGTCCAGGGTGGCGGCGTATTCGAGCGCACGGCGCATCACCAGGGTGCTGGCGATGGGGCGGCGCGCGTTGGCCATGGCCACGCAGCCGGCCGCGCGCAGGGCGCCCATCTCGGCCAGTTGTTCGCCGTTGAGGCCGTGCGTGAGGGCGCCGAGCGGCTGCACACGGGCCATGCCCGCCTCGCGCGCCCGCCGCACGATGAGCTGCGCGGCGGCCGGGGTGTCCACCACCGGGTCGGTGTCCGGCGGGCAGCACAAGGTGGTGATGCCGGCGCTCGCAGCGGCGCGCGTCTCGCTGGCGATGGTGCCCTTGTGTTCGAGGCCCGGTTCGCGCAGGCGCGCATGCAGGTCCACCAGGCCGGGACACACCACACGATGGCTGGCATCGATGGTGCGCTCGGCCTGAAAGCCCTCGGGCACATGGCCGACGGCGGCGATGCGCCCGTCGGCGATGCATACCTCGGTGGTGGCGTCGAGACCGACCGCCGGGTCGATGACGCGGCCCCCGCGAACCAGAATGTTCATGCGGCCTCCTCGGCGCCGGCGCCCGGATGACGGCCGAGCACCAGGGCCATGACCGCCATGCGCACCGCGATGCCGTTGGTGACCTGTTCGAGGATCACCGATTGCGGCCCGTCCGCCACCTCGGAGGCGATCTCCACGCCGCGGTTGATGGGGCCCGGGTGCATCACGATGGCATCGTGCTTGGCCAGCGCCAGCTTTTCCGGGCTGAGCCCGAACAACTGGAAATACTCCTCCTCGCTGGGCAGGAAGGCGCCCTGCATGCGCTCGCGCTGCAGGCGCAGCATGATGATCACGTCCACGCCTTCGAGCCCGGCGGCCAAGTCGTGATGGACGTGTACCCCCAGCCCGGCGATGTCGCGCGGCACCAGGGTCCGTGGCCCGATGACGCGGATCTCCGGGGTGCCGAGGATGGACAGCGCGTGGATCTGCGAACGCGCCACGCGCGAATGCAGCACGTCGCCCACGATGGCCACCTTCAGGTTGTGAAAGGTGCCCTTGTGATGGCGGATGGTGAACATGTCCAGCATGGCCTGGGTGGGGTGCGCGTGGCGGCCATCGCCCGCGTTGATCACCGAGATGTGCGGGGCCACATGGCGGGCGATGAAATGGGCCGCGCCGCTGTCGGCGTGGCGCACCACGAACATGTCGCAGTTCATGGCTTCGAGATTGCGCAGCATGTCCAGCAGGCTCTCGCCCTTGGAGGTGGCCGAGGTGGCGATGTTCATGGTGAGCACGTCCGCCGACAGGCGCTTGGCGGCCAGTTCGAAGGTGGTGCGGGTGCGCGTGCTGTTTTCGAAAAACAGGTTCACTACGGTCTTGCCGCGCAGCAAGGGCACCTTCTTTACCTGCTGCTCGCCGACGCCGATGAAGGATTCCGCCAGCTGGAGGATCTCTTCGAGCTGCGCGCGGCGCATGCCCTCGATGGACAGGAAATGACGCAGGCGGCCCTGTGCGTCCAGTTGCAGGTCAGCGCCGTTCATGGGTCTGCACCACCAGGTTGAGTTCGTCCGGGCCGGTCAGTTTCACCTGCTCACCCGGGGAGAGTTGCATGTGCACGCCGCTGATGTCGGCCTGGATGGGCAGTTCGCGGCCGGTGCGCTCCACCAGCACGGCGAGGACCACCGAAGCCGGGCGGCCGTAATCGAAGATCTCGTTGAGCGCGGCGCGGACCGTGCGGCCCGATTGCAGCACATCGTCCACCAGCACGATATGGCGGTCCTCCACCTCGAAGGGCAGGCTGGAGGGGCGCACCTGCGGATGCATGCCGATGCGCGAGAAGTCGTCGCGGTAGAAGGAGATGTCGAGCGTGCCCAGCGGCGTCGACAGGGCGAGCAGCCGGTGCAGGTGCTCGGCCACCCAGGCGCCGCCGGTATGAATGCCGATCATGCCAGGCTCATGGATGTCGCGGCGGTGCAGCAGGGTGCGCAGGTCCCCGGCCATGCGCTCGATGATCTCGGGGACGTGATAGCGCTCGGATGTCATGGGGTTTGTTGGTCCAGCCAGGATTGCAGGATGAGTTGCGCGGCCACGCGATCCACGGCCCCCTTGTCGCCCTTATGGCCCTCGGTCGCCAGCAGACGCTCGGCCTCGTCCGAGGACAGCCGCTCATCCACGAAAAAGACGCGCAGATTGTACCTGCCCGCCAAGCGATTACCAAAGCGCCGCGCGCGGGCGGTGAGTTCGTGCTCGGTGCCGTCCATGTGCACCGGCAGACCAACCACCAAGGCCTCGGGCTGCCACTCGCGGATCAGCTCGGTGACGGCGGCCCAGTCCACGCCGCCGTTTTGGCTATGCAGGGTGCTAAGGGGGCGGGCGGTGCCCGTGACGGTCTGACCGACCGCCACGCCGATGCGTCGCGTGCCGAAATCGAAGCCGAGCAGGGTGCCCACTCAGGCGTGGCCCACTTCGGTGGAGAGCAGGTTCAGATCGATACCGATGAGGGCGGCGGCGGCGCGCCAGCGCTCCTCCAGCGGCAGGTGGAACAGGATGTGTGCATCGGCCGGCCCGGAGAGCCAGGCGTTCTCGGCCATCTCGCGCTCCAGCTGCCCGGCGGCCCAGCCGGCATAGCCCAGGGTGAGCAGGAAACGCTCGGGACCCTTGCCGTCGGCGAGCGCCATGAGGATGTCGCGCGAGGTGGTCACCGCGATCTCGTCGGAGATGCTGATGCTGGAATTCCACTGCCCAGGAGGTGAATGCAGGACGAAGCCGTGCTCGCCCTGCACCGGGCCGCCCGCGAGCACGGGCAGATCCACCTCCACGTGCGCCCCGGGCGTGATCTGCATGTGTTCGAGCACCTCGCCGAAGGTGATCCGCAGCGGACGGTTGATGACGATGCCCATGGCGCCGGCCGCGGTGTGTTCACAGACGTAGGTGACCGTCTGGCTGAAGTTGGGGTCCTCCAGCGACGGCATGGCAATGAGGAAGTGATTGGCGAGGGATGCGGTCTCGGTCATGGACCATAGCGTACGGCGTGAGGCGCGGGACGTGAAGCGGAGAAGCGTGAACGTTTCAGGGATTTTTTGAAGAAAAGGCTTTACGCGCGGAAGGCGGTATGTGTCTTGTTTAACAAAAGCGGTTGCCGTCTTGGGAGTAATTCGATCCTCCCCGTGTTCCCCGTGTCCTCCGTGTTTCTCTTCCCTGCCGCCGTCAGTACGTCTGCAACCGGCTGTCGCTCTCGAACTGCCAGGTGCGCACGATGTGCAGCACGTCGGTGCGTTCGCGGATGGACGGCGGGAAGGGTGCGAAGGGGGCGGCGAGCTTGACGATACGCATGGCGCCGTCGTCCAGCACCTTGCTGCCCGAGGAGCGCTGCACCTGCACGTCCGCCAGGCTGCCGTCGGCACGGATGGCCACGTCGAGGATGAGCGCACCGGACAGGCCGCGGCGACGGGCCTCGTCCGGGTAGTTGAGGTTGCCGACACGCTCCACCTTACTGCGCCACGCCTCCTCATAGGCCGCACTGTCGTGCTGGCGGGTGTTGGCGGTGACAAACTCTTCACGGGGTTTCTGGGCGTAGGTCTGCTGGCGCTCGCGGATCTCGGCGGACAACCGCGCCATTTCCAGACTCTGCTCCCGCAGCACCTCCGCATTCGGCAGCGGCAGGTCCGGGACCGGTTCGACGGGGAGGTCGCTGGCGCGCCGGTCATTGGGTGCGCGGGTGGTCACGACCGTGCGCGGACGCTCCGGCTCAGGGTGCGGCGCGGCGGCTTGGCGGGTCTCGTTGGCGGTGCCGCGTTCGGGCACGGGACGGGGGTTGGGCTGCGGGCTGGAGGGACGCACTTTTTCGTCCACGTTCCCGCCGCCGCGCTGATCGGTCTGCGCCAGATAATCCGCCTTGTCGGGCCGTTCACCCTGGCTGTGCACCAGGATGATCTCCAGTGGTCGCGTGGCCGGACGCCGGGCGCGGTCCTCGGCCTCGAAGCTCACGCCCAGGATGACCAGGGCGTGCAGCGTCACGGCCAGAAGCATGGCGAGCCCGAGCCGGTCGGCGGGCGTCATGGGAGGTGAGTTCGTCGCAATGGCCATGGCGGGTTCCTGTGGCGCGGGATTATACCCAAGCCTTCCCGGCGCAGTTCGGTTCCGACCGTTATGTGAAGTATGTCCGCCCGCGGCGGCATCTGCCGCACGAAGGAGAGAAAGCCAAAACCGCGGAGCCACGGAGAAGAAAGGGGAAAGTAAACGCATGGAAAACAAATATTTTCTTCCCTCCGTGTTCTCCGCGTCTCCGCGCCCTCCGCGTTACGCTTACTTCTTCAGGCGCGCGAAGGCCTCGCTGATTCCTTCTTCCTCCTCTTCTTTTCCTGGCTCAGGCCCGGCGTGCCAGGCCTTGTTCGATGGCGTCCATGAACTGGCCGGCGATGTCCAGGCCGAACTGGGCATCCAGCTCGCGGATGCAGGTGGGGCTGGTCACGTTGATTTCGGTGAGGTAATCGCCGATCACGTCCAGGCCGACGAACAGCAGGCCCAGCTCGCGCAGCACCGGGGCAACGCGGGCGCAGATGAGGCGGTCGCGGTCGCTGAGCGGCACGCCCACACCGCGGCCGCCGGCCGCCAGGTTGCCGCGGAATTCCCCGGACCTGGGGATGCGCGCCAGGGCATAGGGGACCGGCTCGCCGTCGATGAGCAGGATGCGCTTGTCGCCCTGGCCGATCTCCGGGACGAAGCGCTGCACCATCACGTAGCGTGCGTCCCCGTCGGTGAGGGTCTCGATGATCACGCCGGCGTTGGGATCGTCGGCACGCAACAGGAACACCGAGGCGCCGCCCATGCCGCCGAGCGGCTTGATCACCGCCTGCGGATGGCTGGTGAGGAAGGCCCGGATGTCCTCGGCGCGACGGCTGACCAGTGACGGCGGCATGAGGTCGGGAAAGCGGGTGGCGAACACCTTTTCGTTGGCGTCGCGCAGGCTGGCCGGGCGGTTGATGACCCAGGCGCCATCGCGCTCCGCCTGCTCGAGGATGTACGTGGCGTACACGTATTCCATATCGAAGGGCGGGTCCTTGCGCATGAGGATGACGTCCAGGTCGCCGAGCCGCCCCTCGTGCGGCTCGCCGAGCTCGAACCAGTGCTCGGCATCGTCCATCACCCGCAGCGGCTGCGCCCGGCCCCAGGCGACCCCGTCCCGGATGGCCAGGTCGGCCATTTCGAAGTAATGCAGTTGCCAGCCGCGCGCCTGGGCGGCCTGCAGCATGGCCAGCGTGCTGTCCTTGTGAAATTTGATGGTCCCGATCGGGTCCATGACGATGCCGAGGGCGAGGGTCATTTTCGTGTCGAGTTTCACAGTTTGGCGCGAGCCGGGAGATGATAGTGGCCCGCACTTGGCGGGACGTGCAAGCCGGATACCGGCCAGAAAAGCGGCTATCCTCTAAACCGCCGTTAGGAACTGCCAAACCCGGCCGTGAAGCAGGGAAATACGAATGCTGGCGCGGGCTTGTAGTATAACCTGAACGAATGTGTTAAATATCTCGGCGCCTCGATGAGGCAAAACAGGCAGGTGTTCTTTGGGGGAAGAAATGGCGGTTAATGACGTGACCGGGCAGGCTCCGAATGGACTCAAGGTGATGGTGATCGATGACAGCAAGACCATCCGCCGCACTGCGGAAAGCCTTCTGAAGAAGGAAGGCATGGAGGTGATCTCCGCCGCCGACGGTTTCGAGGCCTTGTCGCTCATCGCCGACTACAACCCGGATATCATCTTCGTTGATATCATGATGCCCCGCCTGGACGGCTATCAGACCTGCGCGCTTATCAAGCACAACCAGAAATTCAAGGGCACGCCCGTGATCATGCTCTCGAGCAAAGACGGGCTGTTCGATCGTGCGCGCGGCCGGATAGTCGGCTCGGAAGAATACCTGACCAAGCCGTTCACGAAAGAAGAACTCCTCGGAGCTATCCAGCGTCACGTGCATCCGCGCGCCCAGGTCGCAAACGGATAGGCAGAGGGATAGGAAAAAGCCATGGCCGAGATACTCATCGTCGACGATTCACCCACTGAAATCCACGTGCTCACCACCATGCTCACCAAGCATGGTTTCAGCGTCAGTTCGGTCAGCAACGGCGAAGACGGCATTAAGGCCGCCAAGGAAAAGAAACCGGATCTGATCCTAATGGATGTGGTGATGCCCGGCATCAACGGTTTCCAGGCCACACGCCAACTCAGCAAAGACACCGACACGGCCGATATCCCGGTGATCATCGTCACCACCAAGGATCAGGAGACCGACCGGGTGTGGGGGCTGCGGCAAGGGGCAAAGGATTATCTGACCAAGCCCGTCGCCGAGAGCGAGCTCATCGAGAAGATCAACAGCCTTCTGAACTGAGCCGTGGGTACTCAGCCGCGAGCACCTTTCGAGCTGCTGTACGAACTGGAGGCGCGGGCGCGCGCCCATGCCTTCGGTCTGCCGCAGCGCGAAGAGGCCAGGACCCTGTGGCACGGGGTCGGTTTCCGGCTTGCCGGCATGCCGCTGGTGGCCCCGCTTGGGCAGGTGCGCGAAGTGCTGGTGTCGCCGCCCGTATCTCGCGTCCCCGGGGCCAAGGAGTGGGTGACCGGCATCGCCAACGTGCGTGGCACGTTGTTGCCGATCCTGGACCTGCAGGGTTTCCTGAGCAGCCGCCCCACTGCGCGCGGCAGACGCACGCGTGTCCTGGTGGTGCAGCACAGCGGCGTGATGGCCGGCCTGATGGTCGATGAGGTGCTCGGGCTTCGCCACTTTTTCGAAGAGGACCGCCTGGCGCACATCCCCTCCAGTGCCGAGGGTCTGCGCGCCTATCTCTCGGGGGCTTTTTCCCAGGCGGGCGAGGTGTGGACGGTGTTCGACATGCACCGGTTGATTCAGGATCCTGCCTTCATGCAGGTGGCGGCGTAAGCCGCTTTATCGTCT
>Ga0172382_10004054_pt1 | contig 22711 bp, 23 predicted proteins | sample Leawel138RmetaG_FD_122245 | JGI IMG/M metagenome (GOLD analysis project Ga0172382, IMG submission 122245) | Leachate microbial communities from a municipal landfill in Southern Ontario, Canada - Leachate well 138R metaG | ecosystem: Engineered > Solid waste > Landfill > Unclassified | place... | reverse complement strand
TTTAGTTTTTGTTGAAATTTTTTATTGTCTTTTATAACTTCATTATTAACTTCTTGAATTTTTTCACTATTTTTTAAAAAATTTCTTTTAATAACAACCTCGCAGGAAGTGTTATCTTCCAAATCTTCAACTAATTTAAGCGTAATAATTATGTTGTTTTCTTTTAAAAAATTCTCCACATGTATATTTGGTTTTTTAAATTCTGAATCAACATATATACTTTCTGAATTTCCTCCAAAGCAAAAATCAATAAGCTTTATGACTGTTGATTTGCCTACATTATTTCCAGATTCTTTCTTATCCTCAGATTTTGTATTATCTAAAATAAGATTTATGCCCTTATGAAAAGTTATGTCTCGTATGATAAAATCATCATTTCCAATTATTAATTGTTTTAAAAACATAACTCAACAACTCCTCTTTCTTGCTTGATTGTATCTGTGTTCACTATCATCATTATTATCACAAGAATCAAGATTTGCTAGAATATTAACTGATTGTGATAGTAAAGTTGATTGTGTCATTTTCTTATTAAGCAACTTATTTTCATGGTCTCTTTTCCATTTTAATAAAAGTTTTTTTGGATAATTACTTTCATTTAATGGATTATCAATAATTTCATGGTGTTCATCACATAATAAAAGTAAATTTTCAAAGCTTCTCCTATCATCATCTATCATGCTAGGATTATATCTCGGTCCATTTGGGCTAGCCGCTTCAATGTGACAAATTTTCGCCACAATTGTTTTTTCATCTTCAGCAATAAGATTTCGTGCGCAATCAGGAGAATAACATTCATTACCAGATAACACAAAAAGTCTTTTAACAGTCGTAATCTTATATTTTCTTGCTTTATCTACCATAAAATGTTTCCCTAAAATATAATTCTAAAAATTTTATCATAATTGTGCTTATTCATTATGCAAATTTAAAATTTATTATAGGAGAAATTAGTGCCATTTAAGCATCTTTGACCCTGAAAAAACTGCTTCCGCTTCCGCTGAAATAGTATCCATGTTTATAATAATTTTTTAACTCTTTATACTCTTGAAGTGCGGGTTTAAAGAGGTCGTTTGCTTCATCTGCGCTCATCTTTTTAAGTATATCCAATGACGAGGTTTTTTTCAACTTCTCTACTTCAAATCCGTCTATAGGATTGTAAAAATTTTCTCTATATATCGCATAAACTTTTGGGGTACTTATCTCTAGCTTTGGAGTAAACAGTTCGATATCTAAAAGATGCTCTTTGAACTCCTCAACGACCTCGCCTATTCCGCTAACGTTTGCGCTGTCATAGCCGTAGATAAAAAACGGGATGTCGGCACCTACTTTTATGCCAATGGCTGCTAATTCGTTCTGGCTTAGTCCTAGATGCAAAACTTCATTACACATCTTTAAAAATGTGGCTCCGTCACTGCTTCCACCGCCCAAACCTGCAAATGCAGGAATTTTTTTATCTACCTTTACTCCATGTTTGTACATAAGATTTTTCAGTAAAGCCGCCGCATCTGCATCTAAAGCATTCAGCAGTGCCAAATATGCTTTATATATTGTATTTTGCTCGGTTTTACATGAAAAACTGCCGATAATTTTAAAATCTTCACTCTCCTCTTTTGCTACAAAAGAGAGTTCGTCATAAAGAGAATCAACCCTCATAAATCTTGAGATAATCTCATGATAATTCGCGCGCATACCCGTGATTTTTAAAAATATATTTACCTTTGCGTAAGCTCTGTAAAGCTTCATCTTCGTATCTCTTATTTTTTAATAATAGCGCTGAGCATAGTCAAATCATCTAGCCCTGTCTCTTTTGATGATGCTATATTCGCATCTTTTACATCTTCGAGGAGTTCTTGCCTTAGTATAGAGACATTTCTAGGTGCATCTATTCCTATCTTTACAACCCCTTTATCGATGGAGACAATCTTTATGATAATATCATCTGCGATAACAATTGATTCATCTATTTTTCTTGATAACACTAGCATTCAATCCTACCTAATTCATAATTTACTTCTGCATTTGTTATGTTTATAACCGAGATGAAACTACCGCTATCGAGCCAATAATGCCCATCTTCTTTAATCTCTAACTCATCTAAAGCAAGAACTCTTCCATATTTTAGGTTATCTTCATCTCCATGATAAAAATTTTCGGGTATGTTAAGGGATTTTTTAATATCTAATACTCTTTGCTCATCATACTTAAACTGCCCCTCACTCAGCCTCTCTAAAGCACTAAGACTCCCAAATTTTACACCGAGCCTCTTTGCTATGATAAGACCCAATGAACGGATATAAGTTCCTTCTGAAACTGTTGCCTCAAATGTAACAAAGGGGTGAGAGTAGTTTATAAGTTCTGTTTTATAAATCGTGGAACTGATTTTGTTAAGCGAAAACTCCATGCCGGCACGTGCTAAATCATAGGCTCTTTGCCCGTTTATACGTTTTGCGCTAAAAATTGGAGGCTCATACTCAAGAGAGCCCTCTAGGGATTTTATAACCCTTAAAACTTTATTTTCGCTAAACTCTTTTAAAATCTCTATATGTTCAATCAACTCCGTATCTAAAGAGTCACTTTTTGCTCCCAGCCAAAGAGTTGCACGATAGCTTTTTGGTGTTTTGTTTAAAAAACGAAACAGCTTTGTATGACTGCCCATCCCTATGAGAAGAACGCCCTTTGCAAAAGGGTCAAGAGTTCCAGAAAATCCGGCTTTTTTAGTTTTGTATTTTCTTTTTAGTTTACTTAAAAAGAAATTTGAACTAACTCCCGTTGGCTTATATGCGACAAAAAGCCTATTCATAGTCTTTCTACGAATGATGCCAATATATCTCTTTTTGTACCGGCGAAATTAATATTTAGCTTAAACTCTCTTCCTGATTTGCTGACACCGACAACTCTGCCCGTGCCAAAGATTTTATGTCGCACTAAGTCACCTTTTTTAAAAGCTGTGTTTTTTTCAACTATAAGCGAGCCTTCACAAAGTCCAGCTTCATTGAAAAATCTGCTCTTTTGCAAATCGCTTCTTCGCCCTTTGTAAAATCTGCTGTCCACATGCGAGAGCGTCAATGTCTCTTTTGCTCTTGTAAAGGAGACATATCCGAGTCTTCTCTCCTCTTCAAGGTCACTCCCATCACCCACAAGCGGCAAAAAACCCTCCTCCAAACCGATAATGAAGATATGGTCAAACTCCAATCCCTTTGAGGCATGAATACTCATCATGTAGATACTCTCGCCCTCTACTTGATCTTGCTCGCTTTGAAGTGTAAGTTCATTTAAAAACTCATCAAGCGAAGAGTCTGGAGAATTTTTTACGAAGTCTCTAAATAGAGCGTAAAACTCATCCATATTTAAAATTCTCTCAGCTTCATCGGGCATACCTTTATAGATCTCCTTAAGATGAAACGTATCCTCTAATACATCTATAAAACTGTATGTAGATTCAGTTGCAACTTTTGCCACAGCCTGAATATCTTTTACAAACTTTTTAAGAGTTTTTGCATTTTTTTGTTTTACAAGCTGTTCAAGTTCGGCAGATGAAATTTTTTTAATATACTCAAAAATAGAGCTGCCATTTGAATGTGCTGCCAACTCTATCTTATCTACGCTCGCCTTGCCTAAGCCTCTTTTTGGTTTATTTACTATACGTTTAAACGAAAAATCGTCATGAAAGTTTGTAATCACTCTTATATAGCTTATAAGATCTTTTATCTCCGCTCTGTCGTAAAATCTAAGACCTCCGACAAGTTTATAGGCAATACCTGCTCGGTTAAGCCCCTCTTCAATAGAGCGGCTCAGAACATTTACGCGGTAAAGCACAGCTATATCTTCAGCTTTAATACCGGAATCTAAAAGTTTTGTGATTTTTGAAGCAATTTTTCTTGCTTCTTCGCTCTCGTCGCCTGAATTTAAAATAGTAATATCTTCACCGCTTCCACGAGTAGGAATAAGTTTTTTCCCAAGCCTTGAGCGATTGTGTTCTATCAACGCATTTGCAACTTTAAGTATCGGCTCGCGTGAACGGTAGTTCTCCTCAAGCTTAAAAACTGCGGTATCTTGAAAATCTTGGTCAAACTCCATTATATTTCTTATATGTGCGCCTCTCCAGCCGTAGATGCTCTGATCATCATCGCCGACAACACAGATATTGTTGTGTGCGCTGCAAAGTTTTTGCAAAAGCTTAAGCTGCAGCTCATTTGTATCTTGATACTCATCCACCATGATGTAGCGGTACTTCTGGGATGTAGCAAGAGAGAGCTCTTCATTTTCATCTAAGAGCCTATATGTCAGCGCTATTAAATCATCAAAATCTACTAGATTGTTCTCCAAAAGATAAGCTTCATACTCCTCGTACACTTTTGCAATCTGCTGATAGTTATATAACTCCGCTTGTTTATAAGCATCATCAGGGCTCAAAAGAGAGTTTTTGTATCTTGATATTTCACTAGCAATAAGAGGAGTGGGAATTTCACTGTTTATCTTTTTTATGATTCTTTTTTTATCATCAGTATCGATTACGACAAAATTATTTTCTCGATTTAAAAGATGTATATGAAACTTTAAAAAGAGCAGTCCAAACTTGTGAAAAGTACATAAAAGCGGAGGATATGCAGGATTGTTCATCATATCAGATGCCCGCTCTCTCATCTCTTTTGCCGCTTTATTTGTAAAGGTAAGCGTCAATGTGTTTGAAGCGGGAATCCCAACTCCTTCTATGAGATATGCCAAACGAGAGATAACGGTCGTCGTTTTTCCACTTCCCGCTCCTGCTAATATCAAGACAGGACCTTCTGTTTTTTTTACAGCATTAGTTTGTGATTCGTTTAATTTACTGAATATTTTTTCCATCTCTTTATCACTACTCACTATTGATTTAAATTATTATAGCCAAAAAGTTATAAATTATTACAAAGCTATTGCTTTAATTATAATATTGAGTTATAATTTCGCTTATTATCTAAACTTATAGGAATTATTATGTTAAAAGACTTTGCAAAATTACAAACTTTTTTAATGGTCATAAAAGAGAAGAGTTTCTCTAAAGCATCAGCAAAATTAGGCATTTCGCAACCTGCTGTTACACAACAAATAAAGTTTATTGAAGATTATCTTGATACTAAAATAGTTGAGAGAAAAAAGAACGGCATACTCCTTACAAAAGAGGGTGAAGATCTTTTTAGAATCGCATCAAGACTTGAAAAAACAATTACAAGTAGTGAAAAAGAGCTTTTAAAAATAGTAAATAAAGACTTCACATTTGTTATCGGCTCCTCAAATACCATCGGAAACTATATATTACCAAACTATCTTAGTGAGATAAAAAAGAGAATAAACAATAATGTTTATATGAATGTTGCGCTTTCAAGTGAAGTTATAGACCAACTTGAAGATAAAAAGACAGATATTGCAATCATAGAGTCTCCTGTATTTAAGGATGGAATTGTTTATCGAAAATGGGTTTTAGACGAGCTTGTAGTTTTTTCAAATCAACCTTTAAAGAAAAATTTAAATGCAGAAGATCTCCTTGAATTTGACTGGATATGCAGAGAGGAAACTTCTCATACAAGAAAATTAACAAGCGAAGTTTTTGATGAGATGGGCGTTCAGTGTATTAATTTTCAAGTTCTTGGTGTTTTAGCTAGCCCTACGGCAATAAAAGAGTCCGTTTTACATGCTAATCCAACAAATTCAAGACCTGTTGTCTCAATCATGTCAAAACATGCCATAGCAAATGAAGTAAAAGAGGGAAGGCTTTTTGAAGCAAGACTTCAAAATTATAAAATAGAAAGAAACTTTTATATAGCCTATCTAAAAGACAAAAAACATGACGTATTTGTTGATAATGTCGTGAACTATCTACTCTCATTAAATAAAATATAAACTTCAAACAGCTTGTAGCGAATTGCTACAAGTTACCTCTATAAAGCTATTTTTTTAAAAACTTTGAGTTCTCCGGATTTGATAAAAAAGAAGCCATTGAATTTTTAACTCCACCTTTATCTACTTTTTTAGAACTTTTTGCACTCTCTTTTTTATGACTTGCCAAATTTATAAGCAGCGGTGTCTCATCTACTATTACCTGCATAATACTAAGTAGCGGAACAGCCACAACACTACCAAAATTTTCAACTCCAAAGCCAGCTTCAAAAATGAGTTTCTCATCTACAATACTAGCAGTATCAAAAGTATAACCTGCAAGAAAAAAAAGTGTCATAGGTCTAAACTCTGCACTTATCTCCTCTGGCAAAGGAGGCTCAAAAGTTACCTCTTCTAGTTTGCACAAGATACCGAAATTTTGGTCTTTTTTAAAGAGAAGAACTATTAGGTTCTCTATATTTTTTTGCATTATTTCTGCAAAATCGCTGCTCTGTATTAAGCTCTCTAGCAAAAAATCTCCTTTATGTTTTTTGTAATTATATCAAAATCTACCATCGCATTCATAAGAGCAACTTTAGAAAAATATTTCAGATCATCCACATAGATACTCTCTTGAAATATTTTTCCCTCTCGCAAAAGTCTCTCCCTCGTTGTACCTCTTAAAAGCGGAAATGCGGGAGTAATCCATCTTCTTGAGTCAAAAAAAGCTATATTTGCTATAGTAGTATCTGTTATAAGAGAATTCTTTACTATTAAAACATCATCGCATCCACCCCTTAGCTTGTACAACGCATCAAGCTCATCTCTGCATAGAGACTTTAGCGAGTAGTCTATATTGTCATCATAAACAAGTTTTAATGAGCTTGTCTCTCTCTTTTTATATGGATGATATGTTACGTGTAAAGCGTGTGGTTCCTTGGACAAATCATATATGAGACGGCATCTATACGTTCCGGTTTTGGGAGGTTTTATAAACTCTTTTAGATTTTTGGTATCTGCAATATTGAACTTTTTTAAAACACTCTCATATCTCTGTTGATGATAAGAGATGTTAAAAACCTCTCCCTCAACAGCTCTTATGGTTTCTAAAAATATACTATTCATCAAAAAGTTCTGTGCTTAGATACCTCTCTCCAGTATCACAAAGGATTGTTAAAAGTGTTTTGCCTTTAAACTCTGCTCTTGAAGCAATCTGCATTGTTGCAAATACATTTGCCCCTGCAGATATACCGACTAGCAGACCCTCTTCTCTTGCCAACATCTTCGCCGTTTCTATTGCATCTTCATTGCTTACTCTTATAACTTCGCCATATATGGTCGTGTCCAATATCTCAGGAATAAATCCTGCGCCTATTCCCTGAATAGCATGCGGACCTGCTTGTCCTCCCGATAAAACTGCAGAGCTTGACGGCTCAACTGCAAATATTGCGATATTTGCTATCTCCTCTTTTAGCACCTTTGATACTCCGCTTAGTGTTCCTCCTGTTCCTACTGCTGCCACGAATGCGTCAAGTTTTTTATCAGTATCACGCAGTATCTCTCTTGCTGTTGTTAGCTCATGAATCTCTGGATTTGAAGGGTTATTAAACTGCTGCAATACTATTGAGTTTAAAATCTCTTTTTGAAGTTCATCAGCTTTTTGTATCGCACCGCTCATCCCTAAAGCAGCAGGAGTTAAGACAAGCTCGGCTCCCAGCGCTTTTAAGAGCTTTCTTCTTTCTATACTCATGGACTCGGGCATGGTTAAAATAAGCCTTAGATTAAGTGCTGCACAATTTGCGGCAAGCGCGATTCCGGTATTGCCGCTTGTAGGCTCAATTACTGTTGTGCCCTTGGTTATATCTCCAGCTTCTTGTGCACGTCTAATCATGTTAAAACCGATTCTGTCTTTTACAGAGCTTGTCGGGTTCATAAATTCGCACTTTGCTATGATATTGGCACCCGTAAGCGCTGAAGCTTTATTTAATATAACTAAAGGAGTATTTCCTATTAGCTCTGTTATATTTTTTGCGATTTTCATAAATTTTACCCACCTAAATCAAACACAATTTATGATATGCTACCAAAAATATTATTATAGAGGGCTATGATGTACCTACACAAACAGATTGATTCAATCAAAGCAACTGAACAAAAAGCAGGAAAAGGAGTGTCGATGAAGATGCTTTTATCTGCTGAGGAATCTCCAAATTTTGCAATGCGCAACTTTATCATAGATGCTGGCGGATATATGCCTCTTCATACAAACAGTGTTGAACATGAGCAGTATGTACTCTCTGGTTGTGCTATTGTACAGGTTGGGGAGAAGACTTTTGAAGCAAATGCAGGCGATATTTTACTTATCCCCGCAGGAATCTCTCACAGCTATAAAACTCTTGGAGAAAATCCATACAGTTTTTTATGCCTTGTTCCTAAGGGTGAAGATTGTATTACCATTATTGATTAAAACACCAATTAAATACTTCTATCTTTAGTTTATCTAATGAGTAAACTCAGGCACCATCTCTTTTAATTTTTTGAGCTTATCATTCGTAGCGATAAGCTCAAAGATGTCTTCGTTGAGCTTGACTATGTCGTACTGCGTTTTTCCCGCAACCGTTATAGACTCATAATCTGTTTTTGCATCACTATCGCTTATAAGAAGTTCTTCATAAAGCTTCTCGCCTGCTCTTAAGCCGCTAAACTCTATCTCTATATCATCTCTTTCGCTTAGCTCTATCATCTTTTTAGCTAAATCTACTATCTTGATGGGTTCTCCCATGTCTAAAATAAAAATCTCGCCGCCTTTTCCTATACTCGCTGCTTGAAGTACAAGCTCACATGCTTCAGGGATAAGCATAAAATATCTTGTGATATCTGGGTGAGTTACCGTTATAGGTCCACCATGCTCTATTTGCGATTTAAATTTTGGGATGACGCTCCCGCTGCTTCCAAGAACATTGCCAAATCTTACAGATACTATTTCGGTACTTTTCCCTGTGTCGATAGCTTCTTTAGAAACTACGTTTTCTAAAGAAACTACGTTTTGAGCATAAAGTTCACAGATGCGTTTTGTAGCGCCCATGACATTGGTAGGACGTACCGCTTTGTCGGTTGAGATAAAGACAAACTTCTCAACGCCATGCTCAATAGCGCAATCAATTGTATTTTTGGTTCCTATAATATTGTTTATAATGGCTTCTGTAATATTTTCCTCTACTAAAGGCACATGCTTATATGCCGCTGCATGCACAACGATATCAGGTTTATATTTTGCAAATGTCTTATTTAGCAGCTCTTTATTTACAACCGATTGCATAGCGTGAACTGGGTTATACTTAACAAGTTCTTCACTAATAGCATAAAGGTTATATTCACTATGGTCTAGAAGTATAAGTTGCTTAGCTCCATAAAAAGCACATTGACGACTTATCTCACTTCCGATGCTTCCTCCGGCACCGGTAATGAGCACTTTTTTACCGTTTATGAAGTTTTTAATGCTCTGTTTATCCAAATCTTTGGGGTGGCGTGCAAGCAGATCTTCTACCGATATATTTTTAAGCAGCTGCGAATAATTCTCCTCCATAAGAACATTTTCAACATGCGGCAATATTTTGATTTGCTTAAAATATGGGTTTAGCCTCTCATGTATCTCTTTTATCCTTTGACTTGATGCACTAGGAATAGCGATAACTAAAAGATCATATTTACTCTCTTTGCTTAGAGCGCTTTTTAGATAATCTTTAGATACGACTCTTACTCCGTCTATGCTTCTGTCTTGGATAACCCTGTCATCATCGACAAAATATTTAACTCTGTACTCAGAGCCTCTAAACTCAGCCTCAAGCTTATTACCCGCCTTCCCCGCTCCATAAATAACTAACGACTTCGTTTTTATAACTCCGGTTCTGTTTATATAGTGATAGTATGCGTACATAATAAAGTTGATAGCAACCAGATAGGTAAAAAACTCACTAAGCATTACCGCAAGTCTTACTTCGCCGTAAAACAGAGGGGCGTACACAAGCAAAGGGACAAAAGCAACAATAGTTTTAATCAAAAATGTTTTTTGCGTAGCTTTGGACCAAGAGAGTGAATAATCCTCAAAAATAAACCTTGAAGAAATTATCCTAAAAATAATAACCGTGCCGACTAAAACCCAGTCAAAGTCAATATGAAATATAAAAAATGTCCACCAAAATGTACTGATGCTTAGACATATAATCATAAGAAAATTGAGTATTCGTTTATCGACATTAAACATTATGCAAACCTTTTTTTTCCATCCACGTATCTCATTACAGAGTATAAAATCATGCAGGCAACCGTAAATGCGATAAAAATATTATCTATAAAATAAATAACTAAGAATAATACTATATTTACCATTATAGAAGCAACGACTACTCTCTCGTGCGAAAGACCACTTTGAGTCAGCCTTTGGTAAGCGTGCTTTTTATGTGCTTGACTTAACTTCTCCCCATTTTTATATCTTCTAAAGAGTGTCAAGGTGGCATCAAACCAAAAAAGGGCAAAAAGTATAATCCATATCCAAAGATTTTGGCTTGCTTCATTTGCATAATGTATAGTAAAAATTGCAACCGTATATCCCAAAAGCGTACTTCCAACATCACCCATAAATATCTTTGCTCTATGCCAATTCCAAATCAAAAAACCTAAAACTGAAACAGCCAAAACTACAAAATGCCCTCCGCCAAACAATACAAATCCTGCAAGTGCCAAAAATAGAGCTTCACTCCCTGCATATCCATCGATGCCATCTAAAAAATTATAAAGATTTATAAACCAGACTATCATTAAAAATGCAAAAAGATTGGTTAATATCTGATTTTCTATAGCAAAAAAACCAAAATTAACACTCTCCAAACCACCCATAGCAACTAATCCGCAAACTGCAACCAGAGCCTGTATTAAGATTCTAAACTTTGGTAAAAGATCAAAAATATCATCAAAAAAACTTACCATAGAGATGATAACCCCAACCAAAAGAGCATAAAAAAGTGAACTCTCTATCTGCTCAATAGAGTATAAATAAGTAAGCCCGGCAAACCAACTGATGGCTATAGCTATTCCACCACCATGCGGAGTCGGAACCGTATGACTGCTTCTTTCGTTTACATCTGCAAGAAGAGATTTTTTGATGGCATAATCCTTTATAAGATATGTAAGGATAAAAGAGATGAGAAATAAAACTATATATATCATCTATTTTTCTCCATGTATCATAAATCTTATATCATCTTCTGCACTATAAGGATTTTTAAGATTTAATTTCTGTTTTGTAAGAGTATTATCCACTTCTAAACTTCCGTAAAGCCTTTTGTGAAACGATGGTTTGAGTAATTTTAAAAGAGTTTCAAAAAATGGTATTTTTATAAGATATACTTTTTTATCTAAACCTTTAGCTATTAATTCTATGAGCCTTGTCGTACTTAAGGGTTTATCATCACTTGCCAAGAATATCCCTGATTTGTTCTGTTTTATAACTTCATCTATTAAATGACAAAGGTTGCCTATATATATAAAACTTCGTCTATTGTTTATTTTATCTAAAGGTATTATAGGTACTTTTTTTACAAGTTTTACTAAAGTGTCTATATTTCCAGGGGCATCTTTACCATAAACCATCGGCGGTCTTATAATGCTTACTATAAAGTCTTCATCATTCAAGGTCAATAGTTGTTTTTCTGCTTCAAGTTTACTTTTACCATAATGACTAACTGGATTGCACACTCTATTTTCAAAAAGTAGCTTATTTTCATCTCCATAAACTGCAATACTGCTTATAAATACAAACTGTTTTACTCCATTTTGTTTTGCTAGTTTTGCTAGTCTTACTGGGTATTCAACATTTATTTTATAATACTCTTCATAAGAGTGTTCTATTTTTTGATGTACAAGTGCGGCACAGTGTAAAACTGCATCTATGCTCTTTAAATCTATATTTTTTAGTTTTTTAGTTGTTAGTGAAAATCTTTCAAATATATATTTATCTTTATATTGATTTATAAAACTACCGCCAATGTATCCACTACTACCTGTTATTAAAGCTTTCACTTATTTATAACCTTTATCAAAAGATTTGCTAAGTATTTATAATCATGGTTTTTAATAACATATTTTCTGGCATTTTCTCCCATCTGATTTCTCTCTTTTTCTGACATAGAGTATAACTTCATAACTCCATCTGCAATTGCCTGAGGATTTTGAGCTTCTATATTAAATCCTGCATTAATCTCAGAAATTGGCTTAAAATTACCAGAATTTATAGCATATAAAATTGGCTTTGCACAATACATATAATCAAATAGTTTATTTGGGGAAACACCATATTTAAACAAAGGATCATTTTTCAAGCCAATATAACAAACATCAAAATGTCTTAAAATTGATTGAACTTGATTTTTTTTGACAGCATCAACAAAGTATATATTTTTACACTCTTTTGCTAAATCTATTAATTTTTCTTTTTCCCTACCGTCTCCAACAAGGACAAACGCAATAGAGTCATTTTCTTTTAATATTTTAGCAGCCGCGACAAAACTATCTAAAGCGTTTGCTATGCCAAAAGTGCCCGCATATCCGATAATAAATTTATTTTGTGGTAACTGTTTTATTGTTTTTTCATCTAACTCTTCTACCTGATCTAGTTCATCTATCGATATCCCATTGGGAATATAATTAAATTTATCTTCCCTTAAACCTCTTGTCTTCATATGTTCATAAGCATTTGCAAGCACGGTAACAACTGCTTGCGAATTTCTATATGCAAAATCTTCCAGCCATTGAAGATGTTTTATAAAAGGATTTTTAGGAGAATATCCACCTAATTCAATAGCAGATAAAGGCCAAATATCCCTTACTTCAAAAATTAACTTTGAGTTATACTTATTTGCTAAATATTTACCAGATACTATTGGATGCAAAGGTAAAGATGAAACTAAAATACAATCAGGTTTTTCTAACTTTAAAAATGGAATAAAAAAAAGTTTGAATGCAAACAAAAACCAATTTCTAATCCTCCCTACACTTTTTGAAGCTTTATATTTTGGCATTTTTACCCAAATAAAATCTACTCCATCTATGTTTTCTTCTGTAAATGTGTTTTTTACCTCTAAATGTTGTTTTAATGTATAATGAGAAAAAGAACTTGTAAATATAGTAACTTTATGTCCTAGTTTTACAAGCTCTTTTGCTATATAGTAATGCCTAAAAGTCATACCATGATATGGAGTTCCTGCATATTCGTTTATAATCCATATATTTTTTTTCATTAATAACTTATCAATTCTTTAATTATATTTTCGCTAGCTGTTCCACCACCATATAAGTCTAATTCTGAATTTTTAATATTAAATTTTAAATTATTTTTATACGCTGATAGTATCTTCTCTTTATCTGCACCCACTAAAATATTTGCACCACATTCCACTAGCTCCACCCATTCAGTTTCATCTCTTAGAGTGATACACTGTTTTTGGAAAAAATATGCTTCTTTTTGAAGTCCTCCACTATCTGTCATGACTAAACTACAATTGTCTATGAGCCATACCATCTCTAGGTAGCCAACTGGCTCTATTAATGTTAAATTTTGAGTGTTTAATTTTAAATCTTTAACTATTTTTTTTGTTCTAGGATGAAGTGGCAAAATTATTTGTCTCTCTTTTGCTATTTCACTCAGAGCTTCAAAGATGTTTTTTACTCTTGTTTCATCGTCTGTATTCTCGGCTCTATGAATAGTGCAAAGTATAAAATCATCTTTTATATCGCATGATGGTTTAACTGCAAGATTTCTATAAAAAATCGCTCCATCTTGCATAACATCACCACTTTTTACTATCTTACATGTAAAGCGTTCAAACCCTTCATTTTTAAGATTTTGCACTGCTGCATCTGTTGGACAAAAAAGTATTGTGCTTACTCTATCTGTAAGTATTCTATTAACTTCCTCTGGCATTCTCATGTTAAAAGATCTCAAGCCTGCTTCTACATGAGCTAGTTTTATATGAAGTTTACTTGCTACTATCGCACCTGCTAGTGTTGAGTTTGTATCGCCATAAACCATAATCCAATCTGGCTTAACTTCAAGTGCAACTTCCTCTATCTTCTCTATCATCTGCCCAGTCATAGCACCGTGAGATTTCCCACCAATGCCTAAAAAATAATCAGGTTTAGGTATCTGCATCTCCTCAAAGAAAATGTCACTCATATTAGCATCATAATGCTGTCCTGTATGAACTATGATTTCTTCTATCTCTTTGTGTTTAGCTATTGCACGGCTAACACTACCTGCTTTTATAAACTGCGGTCTTGCACCTAATATAGTTAGTATTTTCATTTTGCATGTCTTAATACATTTTCTATTATATATTCAACATCTTCATCAGATAAATCTGGATAAATTGGAAGGGACAAGGATTGTTCAAAAACTTTATTTGCTACAGGATAATTTTCATTAATATAATCATACTTTTCTTTATAATATGTATGTTTATGTATTGGTGTGAAATGTACAGAGGTATCGATTCCGTTCTCTTTTAATATTGAGTATAATTCATCTCTATTATTAACTTTTATTACATAAAGGTGATATGAAGTTGTTCTATCATCTTTAATTTTCAATCTATCTATCCTGCCATTAAAGGCATTATCATATTTACCTGAAATAGCTTTACGTTTATCATTCATGTCGTGTAGTTTTTTTAATTGAACAATGCCCAATGCCGCATTTAAGTCTGTAGAGTTATATTTATTCCCATTATCGATAACATCATATCTCCAATTACCGCCTCCACTATATCTATCCCAAACATCTCTGCTTATTCCATGAAGACGATTAATCATAATATTTTTTGAGTAATCATAATTATTTGTAGTAGCCATTCCACCTTCACCGGTAGAGAGTGTTTTAGTTGCATAAAAACTAAAGCATGTTATATCGGTACCCTCTAAATTGCCAATCAAATTACCTTTATATGTACTAGGTAATGCATGAGCTGCATCTTCTATAATTTTTAGATTGTATTTACTCGCTATTGTATAAATTTCATCCATATCACAAGGCTGTCCACCAAAATGTACTGGAATAATTGCTTTTGTCTTACTCGTAATTAATTCTTCTATTTTAGATATATCGATATTATGTGTAGCTTCTTCAATATCGCATAAAACAGGAACGGCATTAAAATAAGTAACAACTTCAGCAGTAGCTACAAATGTATTTGTCGGTACTATAACTTCATCGCCTTGATTCAACCCAATTGCTTTAAGTGACAAATGCAGAGCTGCCGTAGCACTGCTTAGCATAACTGATTTTCTAGAACCAATATACTCATTAAATTTGTTTTCAAATTCAATAACTTTTGGTCCCATTGTTAACCAACCAGAGCTTACAGCACTTGATACTGCATCTAACTCTTCTTGAGTTGTATGTGTTTTATGAAACAATATTTTCTTACTCATTTAAAGATTCCTCTATCTTTTTGTTTAATTCTTTTATAGATTTTTTAAATAGTCCCTTATTGTTTAAAATTTCTCTGTTTATGGATACAGCATTAAATGAAAATGATACATTATCCAATAATATATCATTTTTAAAAAAGATGCCATTAATATTATTTATTATCCATTCTCTGTTAGAAGCAATGTTTGATACAATAGGTATGCAGCCAAAATTCATCGCTTCAAGCAAGGAAACAGATGTTGCATCTGATGTTGGGATAGAGATATAATATTTTGATTTTTTGTAATACTCATCTTGCTCTTTAGTATTTAAAAAACCAACGAACTCAACTCTATCTATAATTCCTAGTTCTAAAGATAAGTTTTTTAGATTTTCTCTTTGTATTCCATTATTAGCGATTACCAAGCTATAAATATCACTCTGTTTAGAAAACCAATTTAATATTTCTGCTACATTATAATTGTCATTTAAAGCTCTATTGGAAAAAATAAGATTATCTTTTTCATACTCTTGTGTGTCTATTTTATCTAATCCAAAAGAAAAGGTAGATATCTCTTTATCTTTTACAATCTTTTTAATTGTATCACTCATGGAGTAAGAGTCTGATGTAATTAAATTAGCTTTGTTGAGTGAATATTTAGCAATAAGATAACGTAACTTATTTCTAAATGGTTCAACTAAAATATCACTTCCCCAGGCAGACTGAAGTAAAAAAATCTCAGGTTTACACATTTTAATTAAAGATGCTAAAAAGCCGTAACTTGAAATAAAATGTGCATTGATAACATCAGGCTCTACTCTAGTAACAATATTTTTTAGTTCAAAAAATTTTAGAAGCAATTTATAATTGCCACCTTTTGAATTTACCTTATTATTTAGTACAAACAATTTACTTTTATCAATATAGTTCAAAACTTCTTTTGAATAACCGTTTAAAGATATTAAATAAACATCGAAATGCTTAGCTTGTTCTTTCAACCACTTTAGAGTATGAGGGCTGCTAGCATCAGCAAATAAGATATACTTAGTCATTTACTGATTATCACAAAATGATAATTTGCATTAAATAGTTTCAATTTTTCTAATATTGGAATAAACTCCTGTAGGTTTAATTTACATAATCCTTTTGCAATTTTACTATGCAAATAAACTTTTTTATACTCTACAATTTTATAATTATTGGCAAGCTCTTTTATTTTTTTCATAGATATAGCGCGATAATTTTTACTTAAAAAAGTTTCTTTTTCATCAAAAAAATCATATATTATTAACATGCCATTTTCTTCAAGTTCTTCTAATGCTTTTGAAACAATTTGATATCTACTTGTATTATCTGTTATTGATGTTAAAACAGCCATGATAGTTATTAAATCAAATTTAAATTGAAAATTTACATCTAAGTAATTTTGATTTAGAGCATGAATATTTGGCAATCTCGTTTTTAATTGTATAAATCTATCTTCTAAATATTCTACTGCTGATATATTTTCTGCTGAAGCACCAAGCAAAATTAAATTCAAGATAAAAGAACCGCTACCAGCTCCTATATCTAATATTTTTTGTCTATGAAGTTTTTTTTCATCCAAAATTTTTGTTAATACGTATAACTGTTTACTAGCTAAAAAAAATGGATAACATTTAAACAGTGACCAAGCATTATTTTCTCTACTACTATAGAACTGTTCCATACGCTTTAAGTCATTATTCAAATTAGCTCCTCAATTAAAAGCTCTAGTCTTTTGGCTTGCTTTGAGCGATGATGTTGCTTTATAACATCTAAGTTAAAATCACATGCTAAACCTTGTTTCCAGTTGTTGTATGCCTTTAAAATAATTTTTTCTATCTGTTGTATATCATCATTATCAGAGATATAACCTGCATTTGCCTTTTCTATCAACTTTGCAGCCACGTCACTTTTATCAACTAGAGCAATAATTGGTTTTAGTGTAGCTAAATATTCAAATAATTTTCCAGTATATACACCTTTTCTTGACGTTGTTGGATGTATTAAAAGCAAACAATCACTATTGTTCATATAGCTTATAGCCTCTGTATGCAATATTTTATCATAAATGTTAATAAATTCTTTCAAATTATCTTGAATATAAAATGGCTTTACAACACCAACAAAATTTATTTTAATTGTTGTAATTAACCCTTTTTCTACTAGCTTTGATAATGCTAGTAAAAAATTTCTTGGATTTCTTACTCCATAAAAACTTCCTATATAACTAATAGTAAATATTTTATTATTTGATTTTAAATTTTTGATTTCAAAATCGTATCCATTTCTTATCTCAACAAATTTGATGGTATCGCTGTTAGAGAGTTTTTTAAAATCGTCAACTATAGGTTTAGAAACAGATGTTAAAGCATCACAATATTTAAATATTTCTTTTTCTAAATTAACTAACTTTGCTTGTTCTTTTTGAGGTAAAAATGGATTTAAACTCATCTCATCCCGCATATCAGCTATCCATTTAATATCTGGGTATCTTTTCTTTAACTCTAATGCAACATTATGAGTTACACTGGGTGCATATGTTGAAAGAACTAAATCATATTTTTTGCTTTTCATAAGTTCAAATACTTTAGATACCGCCTTATTTTTCCAGCCGTCATATTCATCAAAAATAGTTCTTAAAATCTTGTTGCAAATCAATTTAGTTATATGAACTATTTTATTTGTCCTTTTTTCAAATTTAAATGCTCTAATATAAGACTTATCCTCTAAACGATGAATCTGTATATTTTCATTTTTTTCAAATTCTTTTGAATTATTTTCCAGCAATGTAACTACGTCAATATTGAACTTGTCTTTATTTAAATATTTTGTAAAAGAAGCTATTCTATTACTTGCAATAGATTGTATCGGTGGATAGAATATTGAAATTATTAATATTTTTTTTTTCATGCTACTTTCTTTTTAAAATTTTAGCGGGATTACAACATTTGTTCCATTTTTTTTTCTAAAACATAATAATTATGATAGGGATTTGTATCGAAAGAACCTTTTTCTACAATACTAAAATACTTGTATATTATAGATTCTATATTTTTTCTTTGGGTTTTTATATCATAATCTATTTCCCAAAAATGTTCGCTTGACAATATTTTATTTGCTTTGAGTTTCAGCATTATTTGTTTTGAAAACATCTCAAGTTTTGGTAATCTAATTAGAAAACCAAATCCAAAAAACTTCTTAAATTCAGGCAGTGTTATTACGACATACTTATTTGTCACTTTACTAATCTCTTTTAAACTATCTTCAAACATATCAAAAGGCAAATGCTCCAATATCTCACATGCCACTACAATGTCAACTTTATGATTTACTATATGGCTTAATTCTAAAATATTACCCTCTATGTCTGGCAGTAAGTTTTTATTAATATCATATGTTAAAAAGTCAAATTCTGCTTTTTTAAAAAAATCCGACACAAACCCATTGCCTTTACCTATTTCTAATATTTTTGGCTTAGTACATTTTTGAGCATATTTATATATTAAATAAATTTGTTCACTCAGTGAGAACAACTGACTCTTTGTAAAATAAGAGTTACTAAAATACACCGCCCTTGGCAATTCTTTTTCTCTTTCAAATCCTCTAATATTTAGCATTTTATATCCTCTTCTAAAATAATTTTGCTATCTTTGCAGACATATATAAATAAAAAATATATATACAACTAAATTGTATAGATATTAAATATATTACTTCATGCGCACTATCTCCAATGGTAAAACTTGCACCAATGGCGGTTAAAAATAAAATTTGAGCGTACATATTCCAATGTTGCTTTTGTCCTACATACAACATAAAACTCAATGGACTAGATATGAATCTTAAAAATAACATTGGTACTAAAATTTTGGCATACTCTCCTGATGCACTCCACTGCTCTCCAAAAACAAATACAAACAATTCTACAGAATAGAAATATAAAATAAATGAAGGGAAAAGACTCAAAATAAAAAGTTTTTTAAATGTAGATTTATATATCTTTTTTGCATTTCCTAGCTGTTGATACTCTATTGTAGCAATTTGTCTAAAAACATCTGAAATTGCTGATGCTATAAAAGTAATAGGTAACCCTAAAATTTTTTGAGTAAAATAATAATACCCTGCAATGGTAGAATTAAATAGCGTATTAAACAAAATATGTGTTATTTGATGTGAAGACACATTTAAAAATGAAGCTAATATATCAAACTTTGGAAATTTGATATATCTTCTTGTTATTGCAAAAATTTTTAATAGTTTAATGCTATACAACCTATTTTTATCTTCCTCCCAAATCATTCTTCCTAAAATAGTTACAGCTATACTTAGCCCTAAAACTTGCCCAAGTATAAGCCCACTACTCCCCATTTGTCCAAAACCCATACCAAGATTAGTAGTAGCAGTTGAACCACTTTGTACTACTCTACTAATTGCTAATCTTTTATACTGTTTTTTTCTATTTGACCAATAATTAAAACTTTGATAAACACCTGTAAGTAGAACTGTTATAGGGATAAAATAGAGCCAATTTGATATTTCTGGATTTCCGAGTATATTTGTGATTTTGGCATTAAAAATAAAAACGATGACAAGAGATATAAAACTTACAAAAAAAGATATTATTATTGAGAGTGCTACTATATTTACAGCATCTTCATCTTTTTTTGGAAGCATTATAGCCATCTCATATCTTCCTGTTGCGATAACAGATAAAATTGATGCTATCGCAACATAAAGCGCAAACACCCCAAAATCCTCAGGCGTATAGATGCGAGTGAGGATTGGACTTATGGCTATGGGGATGGCTTGGGCTATAGTCGTGCCTGTCATGAGAGTTAAAACATTTTTACTAAACTCTGATTTTGGTTTTAACCTCTTCATGGATTCTAGATTCTCATACCAAAATTATCGTATTATTTTGCAGTTTATACATGCTCTCATCATACGCATCTACCGCAAAACCCTCCGCATCAAACTCCAGCGTGTTTCCCGCTTTGCTTACCCACCCTATTTGACGGCATGGGACTCCTGCCATAAGAGCGTAAGGTTTTACATCTCTATTTACCACTGCACCGCTTCCTATAAGCGCATATTCGCCTATAGTGACTCCGCAGATTATAGTTGCGTTTGCGCCTATCGTGCAGCCATATTTGAGAACTGTTTTTTTAAATTCGCTTTTTCTTACTATAAAGGCTCTAGGATTTGTAACATTTGTAAAAACAACGCTTGGTCCTACAAATACCTCATCTTCTATTTCAACGCCCTCATAGATAGAAACATTGTTTTGTACCTTTACGCCGCTGCCTACTTTGACATTTGGACCTACCGTGCAGTTTTGTCCAAAGGAGCAGTTGCTGCCTATCTTAGAGCCGCTTAGTATATGCGAAAAGTGCCATATTTTTGTATTATCGCCTATACTTACATTCTCATCCACATAGCAAGATTCATGTGCAAAATAGTTATCCATCAGCTGAGTACCTTTGTGCAAAAAGGGTGATATTGTCCCTGTAGTCCCAACGGCGTTAATTTACGGATAGATGAGACCATCTCTATAGAACTCCTGGCCTCTTTAAGCCCAAATCCGCCGCCGCTTAAGATATCTTCATAAGATTTCGTATGAAGGTCTGTAAAACCTTCGCTAAACTCAATCTCCTCGCCGTTTATAGTAATGCTTCTATATGTTCTTTGTCCTCTAGCTTTTAGTTCTTCTGGTATATGTTCATAGTTTACGCTTAAAAACCATCTCACATTTGCGTTTTTAAGCCTCATAAATCCTGCATTTGCATCAGGCTTCTTTGTATGTACAAAGCTCTCTTTTGGCTCCCCAAATATCCACGATAACATGTCAAAAAAATGCACCCCGATATTTGAAGCTATGCCGCCGCTCTTTGCCTCATCGCCTTTCCATGATTTAAAGTACCATCTTCCCCTGCTTGTTATGTAGGTCAGGTCTATCTCATAAATCTTGTTTGGATTTTCTTTTAACTCCTCGGCAATCTTCTCCCTCAAGGCAACAATGGAGTCGTGAAGTCGCAACTGCAAAATAGTATAAACTTTTTTGCCACTCTGTTTCTCCATGACAAGCAGCTCCTCAATCTCTTTTGGATCTAGCACCAGCGGTTTTTCACAAATAGCATCAGCTCTGCTTTTAAGCGCGGCTCTTATATGACTATAATGTAAATAATTGGGAGATGCTATAGAGATATAATCTATTTTTGTTTTTTCATTTCCTTGGCATCTATCTACAAAACTATCAAATAGCTCAAATTCGGTAAAAAAATGAGCCTCGGGAAAATTACTATCCATAATCCCTATGCCATCATAGGGATCAAATGCGACTATGAGATTGTTATCACTCTCTTTTATAGCTTTCATGTGTCTTGGAGCAATATAGCCGCTAGCTCCTATGAGTGCGAAATTTTTCATACTAAAGTCTCCATGTTGGTCTCTCTACAACGCCTTTTACATCTATTATAATCGGCTCGCCATTTGACATACTCTCAAATTGCTCCATCGTAATCTCCCTAAATGCATCATGACCAACTGCTACGACTATGGCATCATACTTTTTGCTCTGAAGCGGCAACTTTTCTATAAAAGTCAAAGGTTTTGTCTCCTTGTCGCTTCTATCCACCCAGTAATCATACACTTCAACATAACACCCATACTCTTCTAACTCTTTAATAATATCAAGCACCTTAGAGTTTCTCATATCTGGGCAATTTTCTTTAAAGGTTACCCCCATTACTAGGATATTTGCACCTTTTAATTTTTTGTCGTTTTTAATCATATGCTTAATTGTTTTTTCTGCGATTATCTTGCTCATACCATTATTTATCTGCCTCGCACCGAGTATAAGATTTGGCATATATCCAAGACTTTGAGCCTTATACGTCAGGTAATAGGGGTCAACACCGATGCAGTGCCCCCCTACTAAACCCGGACTTAGTTTAATAAAATTCCATTTCGTAGCTGCCGCTTCTATAACGTCTTTTGTGTCTATGTTCATAAGCTCAAACATCATAGCAAGCTCGTTCATAAGAGCTATATTGACATCTCTTTGAGTGTTTTCTACCACTTTTGCGGCTTCTGCTACTTTAATAGTTGGAGCCAAATAAGTTCCTGCAGTTATGATAGATTTGTAAAGCTTATCAACCTTTTTTGCAATCTCTGGAGTGGAACCGGATGTGATTTTAAGTATCTTTGTAACGGTATGCTCTTTATCTCCGGGGTTAATTCTCTCAGGAGAGTAGCCGCAAAAAAATGCTTCATTAAACTTAAGTCCTGACTCTCTCTCAAGGATAGGCACACAGACCTCTTCGGTAACTCCGGGATAAACAGTCGATTCATAGATAACGATATCGCCT
>Ga0172382_10004053_pt1 | contig 22712 bp, 20 predicted proteins | sample Leawel138RmetaG_FD_122245 | JGI IMG/M metagenome (GOLD analysis project Ga0172382, IMG submission 122245) | Leachate microbial communities from a municipal landfill in Southern Ontario, Canada - Leachate well 138R metaG | ecosystem: Engineered > Solid waste > Landfill > Unclassified | place... | reverse complement strand
TTTACAACATAGAAACAAAAAGAGACAGGCAAGTATTCCCTAGGCTGTGGGAATTTACCTACAAAAAGAAAGCACCGAACAGTTCGAGGAATTCTTCCAGGGTAAGTGTGCGCCCGTTGACGTCGACCGCTCCGTCGGTATAGACGATGCGGGTCATGGCGCGATCGCCTTCTCTTTGTATCAGGCCTTCGCGTTCCAGTTCGCTGATGTAACGGTCAAACATCAGCCCCGCCAGCATTTCCAGCTGTTGGCTTTCCGACGCGCCGCCCCCCGCCTGAGCAAATGCCTGCAGGAACATGGGACGCGACAACACTAGATCTATGCTCAGTTCTTGGAGAGCCTGGGTTATCCCCCCCAAGTCTTCCGCGCCGTCGGCGGCCAATGGCTGGAAAGCTGCCTTGACTGCAAGCGTGGATTCGCCTTTTTCGTTGCGCCAGGCCGCTGGCTGCAGCGCCAGTTCAGGACTGGAAGCCAGCACCGGCACAAGTTTGGCGAGCAAACGCGTTTCGTCTTGCGGAGTCAGTTCGAAATCTTCGCCAACGCCATGCTCAAGTTCTATAGCGTCGTATTCGGCCAGCAATGCGGAAAAGGCTTCATAGTTGAGCCGCGCCACCATGCCACCCACAGACATGCTGCCTAGCTCGAACTCACCCACCAGCACACGATCGAAATCGTAGCGTAGCGATGCATCCAGCAATGATGCCTGTTGGCGGCTATCAAAGGACAGCTTTATCCCTTCCACGGTAAGGTTTTCTTCTTCGACGACTTCCTCGATGGTGAAAGAAGCCGCCTGGAGGGTGCTGCGAACCTGCACTGTGTCGTCGGTGGCTGTAGCGACGTTCGACCGCAAGCTGATATCTTTGAGGGCGAAGGTTTCATTCTCGGTGCCATCGTTCACCACGAGTGAAGCAAAATCACCCTCGCCTTCGCTGTCCCGAAAATCATTGCTGAAACGGACTTGAGCCTCACCGCCACTGAAAGAAAGGCGGTCGCCATCCATGGCCCATTCAAGCGGCGAAAAACGCCACACCGAAACGCCCTCCCCGCCAAAACCGATGCGTGTATCGGCTTGTAGCGGCATGGCTCCCCTTGCCGCGTCAAACCAGCGCTTCACTGCTTCGGTATCGACTAGTTGACTACGGCTGTATGCCAGTAAGGGGGCAAAAGAGCCCTGCTTCACGAGCGCCCATGGAAACGGACCATGCTGCATGCGATCGTCCATACCGAGTTCAAGACGTTCCTCGCCGTCATCGAACAAAATGGTGTAGCGGACATCTGAAGAAAATATGCCGCGCCGGTACTCGCTGATTTCCAAGGTTGCGCCAAGCGCCCCCATATCGGGGCCAAAGGTCTTGACGATGCGATCATTCGCCTGCCCGACACCTTCACGAATGGTTGCTTCGGCCTGCAGACCCACATACCAGGACACGCCGGTATAGGCTGCGGCCACCAGAACGATGGCTCCGACAAATACAACTGGTTTTTTCATTAATGGCCTCGAGATTCGGAAGGCAAGGCGTGCTGCGAAGAATTGGAGAAATATTGTGCCAGGCGATCAGCCCAACGCAGGCCCGCCGATGCATCGCCAGCCGGACGGTATTCATAACCGATATGGCCACCATACGCTGCACTATGCAGAAACTCGAAGCCCGCCAATAAATTATCGCGATCAAGATCGGGCTCATGACGTTCGGGGCTGCCTGCCACCTGCACGTGCCGTATCCATGGCTGCGAAGCCTGTAGCTCATCAAGCAAAGACAGGCCCTGCTTGACCACATGATAGAAATCGAACTGCATACCGACGTTATCGCGGGCTACCGCCTGAAGGATATCGCGCACCACGGCTGGCTCGGCATAAAAGTACCCGGGAAAGTCGATGGCATTCAGGGCCTCAAGCTGCAATGTCAATTGGGGATATTCGGCGGCGGCCCAGGCTAGATTGCCCAGCAAGGTGGCCCGCGCATTGGCTGCATCGCCGGGCTCAACAAGGCCCGCCATCACATGAACGGCCGGGCATCCCGTGGCGCTGCACAATTCAGCGACACGGGCCATATCGCTACGGAAGGCCGCTGACTGACCCTGCAGGGCTGCCCTGCCTGACGGTGCATGGCCTGATTCGGTGGGCGTATTGACCAGCACCAGCTGCAGGCCATGATCATGCAGGCGTGTGGCATACCAATGCGGGTCTTTATCGTAGGGGAACAGGATTTCCGCCGCACGGAAGCCGTCGCGGCTGGCCGCTTCGAAACGCGCTTCTAGCGGCAAATGACCATACAGCAAGGTGAGATTGGCAGCAGGGATCATATCGAGAGATTATGAATCAACGGGTTGTGCTTCATTTGGGATCTCTGAGCTTGCGAGAGAGTTCACGAGGCAAGGGGAAGGAAACGTTTTCGGGTGTGCCTTCGAGAGTGCGCACCGAAATTGCGCCCAGCTCTTTGAGACGACCCAGCACCTGGCGCACAAGGATATCGGGCGCTGAAGCACCAGCCGTGACCCCCACCCGCTGGGCGCCTTGCAACCATTCAGGATCTATCATTTCGGGGGTATCCACCAGATAGGCACGCACCCCCTTCCGTTCTGCCACTTCACGCAGCCGGTTGGAGTTAGAACTATTGGCGCTCCCCACCACCAGAACCACGTCGCACTGTGGTGCCATGATTTTCACAGCATCCTGGCGGTTCTGGGTGGCATAACAGATATCGCTCTTGCGAGGCTCGACTATGCCCGGGAAGCGATCGCGCAGGGCTTGCGCAACTTCGGCCGCATCGTCGACCGAAAGCGTGGTCTGTGTCACGAAGGCCAGGTTGGCCGGGTCAGTCACCTGCAGTGCTGCAACATCTTCAGGCGTTTCGACCAGATACATGCCGCCATCAGACTGCCCCAGGGTACCTTCAACTTCGGGATGGCCTTTATGGCCGATCATGATGATTTCGCGCCCCGCCTGACGCATGCGGGCAACTTCGATGTGCACCTTGGTCACCAGGGGGCAAGTGGCATCAAACACCCTCAGGCCACGTTGATCCGCTTCTTCTTTGACGGCGCGTGAAACGCCGTGTGCTGAAAAAACGACCGTTGCGCCTGCCGGCGCCTCATCAAGCTCGGCGATGAAGATCGCCCCTTTTTGACGCAGGTCGTTCACCACGTAACGGTTGTGTACGATTTCATGACGCACGTAAATGGGGGCGCCAAAGAGTTCAAGCGCCCTTTCGACGATGTCGATGGCGCGATCCACCCCTGCACAGAAACCGCGCGGCTGCGCCAGCACGACTTCTGCCAGGTTTACTTCAGTAAGGCCAGCAGTCATCACAGGACTCCAAGCAGAGTGACTTCCACTCGCAGGTCCATGCCCGCCAGCGGATGGTTGAAATCAAAGAGCACGCGTTCGGTGTCGAATTCCTTCAGCACGCCCGAGTAGCGACCGCCATTCGGTGCCGTGAATTCGATGATTTCGCCAGGTACGAAATCAGCATCCGCCCCCCCGGCTTCCAGCATATCGCGCGCCACCCACTGGACAAGTTCCGCATTGCGATCGCCGTAAGCCTGCGCGGCGGGCAATTCAAAAGAGAAATTCTCGCCCTCGGCATGGCCGAGCAGTGCCTCTTCGAGGCCCGGGGCCCATTGCCCGATGCCGAGCTGTAGCGTACCAGGCCGCCCGTTGAAAGTATCTGCAAAGACGGAACCGGCCGCGGCACCGCTGGCAAGCTCAATGCGATAGTGCAGTGTCAGGTAGGAATCAGGACGGACAAAGACGTTCACTGAGTCGGAAGAAGAGGTCAAGATCTGCCACCGTAGAGGTTTTATTGAACCCCCTTATTCTAGAGCCTTTATGACGACGAACCTAAGTGCCGGCCCCGCCACCGGGCCACGCCCCTCTTCTTCGCCCGAACGGCCTCGCGAACGACTGCTGGCCCACGGCCCGGAAGTGCTCACTTCCGCCGAACTGCTGGCCATCATCCTGCGTACCGGTATCAAGGGTTGTGACGTTGTGACACTCAGCCAGCGCCTGATCCACCAGTGCGGCGGGTTGAAGGGCTTGCTTTCCGCCAACGCCGCCACCCTGACGAAGCTGCCCGGCCTGGGCAGGGCCAAGGCCTGCGAAATCCTTGCCATCAACGAGCTTAGCCGGCGCGCGATTGAAGAAGAGCTGCGCACTGGGGAAACCCTGGATCATGCGACCCGCGTCAAACGTTACTGCACCGCCCTGCTGGCTCATCTGGACATCGAGCACTGCATCGCCTTGTACCTGGACAGCCGCTTTCGCCTGATCAGCTGTGAAGAAGTCTCGCGCGGGACGCTCAACCAGTCTTCGGTCTACCCTCGCGAAGTGGTCAAGGCAGCCTTGCGGCACCACGCGGCGGCCATCATTCTGGCTCACAACCACCCGTCCGGGGTCGCCGAGCCCAGCCAGGCCGACATCGCCCTTACCCAGCACCTGCGCAAGGCACTGGCTTTGGTCGACATCAGGCTGCTCGACCATCTGATCGTGACCCGCAACACCGCCGTGTCGCTGGCGGAACAAGGGGCAATCTGAAAACTGCCAGATTTGTCTTGTACCCATCTGCCAAAAAAGTTAGAATGCCGAGTTATCCACGGATACGTGGCTATCGCCCGCACAGTCAGTGTGGCCAGCACACATGCGACTGGCAGGCGGGTAGCTGGCGACCCAATCAATCCCAGACAGGAATCGACATGAAAGAAGGCATCCACCCCGAATACCGCGATGTGGTGTTCCTGGATCAGCAGACCGGATCAAAATTCATCACCCGCTCTACATTGAACAGCCGCGAAACCATCGAGCACGAAGGCAAGACCTACCCGCTCTTCAAGTGTGACGTGACTTCCGAATCGCATCCTTTCTACACAGGCGCCCAGACTCGCATCGTCGAAACCGGCCGTGTCGAAAAATTCCGCGCCCGCTTTGCCCGCACAGTGGGTTCGCGCAGCGCATCGTAAGCCGTACCGCGGCGGATGCACAAGGCAGCCTCCGGGCTGCTTTTTTTGTCTGCCTATAATAGGTGGCCGCAGCCTACCAGCCGGTACTGAACAGCCTTTTGCCAGTGGCCGCCGGCCTGGCCAACCCCGTGTTCCGATCGCCTACAGAAGATGGATTCCCGTTCCACCCCAGCCCGCCTGACCGAAACGGCGACCGTCAAGCTCTCCAGGCCTTTCCTGTTGCTGATCGGTGCGATATACATACTCGCCGGTCTGTTCTTCCGCGACCCATGGAAGACGGATGACGTCGTCGGCCTGGCCACCATGGTGACGGCCTTGTCACTGCCGGACGGCACGGGTTTTCTTGCCCCCCAGATCGGGGTGCTGGCGCATAGCCAGGACGGGCCACTGATCACCTGGGTCGGTGCCCTGTCCATCTGGCTGTTCGCTCCGCTATTCGAGGCTTTCGTTCCTGCTCACGATGGGGCCATCATTGCTTCACGGCTGCCCAATCTGCTGTGGTTCGGCATTCTGACGGCTTCCGTGTGGTACGGCAGCTATCTGCTGGGCCGGCGGCCTGAGCCACAGCCGCTGCAACTACCATTTGGCGGCGAACCGGGTGTCAACGACTACGGCCGCATGATCGCTGACGCCGCCTTGCTGCTGATCCTGGCTACCGTCGGGATCGTGTGGCGGATGCACGAAACCTCCGAAGTGCCCGCGCTTATCGCCTTCCAGGCATTAGCCTTCTATGCCGTGGCACGCACTATCGACCGGCCGGTGTCAGGCTCGATCACCCTGGGGTTGGCCCTGGCGGCTGCCTTCCTGACCCGAGGCTGGATAGGTGCACTGCCCATCATCCTGGCCGCTCTTTTTGCCTTCCATCCTCGCGGGGCGCTGTGGTCACGGCGCGGGTGGTTATTGCTCAGCGCCGGCATCGCCCTGGCCATCGGTCTTGCCTGGTGGCTGCCGCTGAAAATGCAGCATCCCTACTGGGCGCAGAACTGGTGGCTGTGGAACAGCCAATCGTTTGCGCTACCGCAACGGGAAGTAATCCTCAGCCTGCTGCGCGACCTGCCCTGGTTTCTCTGGCCGACCTGGCCTTTCGCCCTGCTGGCAGTATGGCGTTGGCGGTCCTGGCTGACGTCTCCCCACATTTGGGTGCCGCTCATGTTCATGGCGTGGCCGCTCATCGTAATGTGCTTTCTGGCAGATGTCTTCGAGCCGGAATACGCGCTGATGGCGGTGCCCGCAGCCGTGCTGGCCGCGTTCGCCTTGCCCACACTGCGCCGCGGCGTGGTGAACTCGCTGGACTGGTTTGCCGTGATGTGCTTTTCACTGACAACGGCAACAGTCTGGCTGGGATGGTTTGCCCTGCATACAGGATGGCCCGCCCAGATCCACCACAACATCACGCGCCTGACTCGTGGCTACGAGATCATCGTGTCCTGGCCTTCCGTGATGATCGCGCTCATCGGTACCCTGGCATGGGTGGCGCTGGTACGCTGGCGGCTGCACAACAAACCGGCCGCACTATGGCGAGGCACGATCTTGTCCGCCGGCGGCCTGATCACCACCTGGCTGCTGCTGGTGACTTTGTGGATGCCCGTACTTGATTACGTCAGAAGCTATCGTCATGTTTCCGCACAGTTGGCCCTGGCGCTGGAAAGCCACCAGGGCGTCGGCGAATGCGTACGGGCCCAAGGGGTCGGTACAGGTCAGCGCGCATCCTTCCTGGTCTTCAACCACATAGACTTTAGCTACGCTTCCCATTGCACGCTGATCCTGCAGCAGACTTCCCAGCAATCCATCCGTGATGGCACCGCTGCATTCTCTGATTCCACAAACGTCCTGTGGCAGGGTCGCCGGGGTGCCGACCGGGATGAAATGTTCCGGTTGCTGCGAGTCGAGCGCTGAAATGGGGGCCGGCAAAGCCGGGCATAAGCTGGGCGCCCGCATGGCGGAAATCGCCAGACAGGCATGGCCGGTCCTGATAGCTTCCTGGGCGGGCGTCGCCTTTGGCGTCATCGACACCACAATGGGCGGCCATGCCGGCGCCATTGATCTGCAGATCATGGCTTTGGCGACCTCCATCTATGTGACGGTATTTGTTGGCCTCATGGGCATTGTGCATGCGCTCATTCCCATATTGGCTCAACATTACGGGGCCGGGCGCAACCGTGAAGTCGGACGCATGTGGGGCCAGGGCGTCTGGCTTGCCATAGGCTTGTGCGCGGTCGGTTCAATCTTTCTGCTGATACCGGATGCCTGGCTCAGTATTTCCGGCAATATCGAACCGCAGGTGCGCGCCGGTGTGAAGCACTATCTGCAGGCGCTGGTCCTGGCGCTGCCGGCGGCCCTGATGTTCCGAAGCATCTACGCCTTGGCTACCGCTGTCTCGCGGCCCCGCACGGTCATGGTCATCAACATCGCGGGCATTTTCTTCAAGCTGTTCTTCAACTGGCTATTCATGTTCGGCAATCTGGGGGTGCCCGCCATGGGCGCCGCAGGGGCAGGCCTGTCTACCGCAGTGGTATCGTGGCTGATGCTGGCTGCGGGCTTGTGGGCGGTGCTGAACAACCCCTGGTACCGCCGCTTTCGGCCGCGGCTGAACCGGCCACGCTGGCGTGATCAGGCAGAACTGCTGCGCCTGGGTATTCCCATGGGCGGTTCCTACCTCATCGAGGTGGCCGCCTTCACTTTCATGGCGCTACTGGCCGCACGCGATGGTGTATTCGTCACCGGCGCCCATCAGATCATGGCCAACCTATCCGCCTTCTGTTACATGGTCCCCATGGCCCTGGGTATCGCCACCGCTTCGCTCACGGCGCAAGCCATTGGGGCACGCGAACCCAGGCTGGCCCGGATCAACGGGCAGGCCGGCATCCTATTGGTCGTGGGCGCCGCCCTGTTGACGGTGTTCGTGATCATCGCCGGGCGCGGTGCCATTTTGCGCCTCTATACCGACGATGCACAGGTGGCCGCCGTGGCGGCAATATTGCTCACCTTGCTGCCATTTTTCCATCTTAGCGATGCCCTGCAATGCATAGGCTGCTATCTGCTTCGAGCTTATAAGATTGCCGTGGTGCCGTTGGTAATGCAGGTCGTTGCCCTTACCGGGGTCGGCCTGCTGGGTGGCTGGTGGCTGGGCTTTGGGCCGGCCAGCGGTGCGCTTTCCGGCCCCATCCTGCGTACCATGCCCGGCGCCCCCGTGGGCACCGCCACTTTGTGGCTGATGTCCACTGCGGGGCTGTTACTCTCGGCAAGCCTGCTCTTCTTCTGGTACGGCCATGTAGTGCGCAGCCACGAACGTGCACTACGCTGATCACCGTATCAGGACTGCCGGTAAATGTAGTCACGCCGCCACGGATAACCAGGGTGGTCGTCTCCCGCCAGTTCGTCGCCCGGCCCGGCGCCACGATGCTGGGCCAGCACTTGATGCAGGGCTATCCAGCCGTGCTCGAAACCCATGGCACAGCCAGCCAGATACATGCGATAAGCCCGTATGGAACGCTTGCCCCGCTCGTCTTCGAGGGTGGCGTGCGCCGCCTCCAGCTGCGATTCCAGACCATCGCTCCAGGCCCACAGCGTACGCGCGTAGTGCGGTCGCAGGTTTTCAACATCAAGGTCTTCAAGCCCGCCCTCTGCCAAACTGCGCAGCACAGTGCTGACATGGGTAAGTTCACCGCCGGGAAAAATATACTTGTCGATGAAATCGCCCATGCCGGCTCCCAGCTGCGTGTTGTCCACGCCACCAGCAGTAATGCCATGATTCATGATGAGACCACCGGGGCGCAAGAGCCGACGCAGCCTGGAAAAATAATCAACGAGCTGTGCACGGCCCACATGCTCAAACATGCCGACCGAAGCAATCTTGTCATAAGGGTTGGCGTCATCCAGCTTGCGATAATCCAGTAATTCCATGCGGACGCGCCCGCCCAGGCCTTTTTCTTCAATGAGCCGGTTCACATAAGCATGCTGATTTTTGGATAGTGTAATGCCGGTCGCGTCCACCCCGTAGTTCTCTGCTGCCCAGAGCAACAGGCCGCCCCAGCCCGCACCGATATCCAGGAAACGTTCCCCCGGACGCAGGCGCAGTTTGCGGCAGATGTGGTCGAGCTTGGCTTCCTGTGCCTGCGCGAGCGTCATGCCCGGTTCGCGATAATAGGCGCATGAATACACACGACGCGGGTCCAGCCAAAGCGCATAGAACTCGTCGGACAAATCATAATGAAACTGGATCTGCCGGGCATCGCGTTCAACAGTGTGGCGCCACACCGACATCAAGCGCCGGATCAAGGTGGTGAACATGCCCGCGCGGGCTGCCTCCACCGGGGACTGCGGCAGTATGGATGCAGCGACTTCCATCAGGTCGCGCATGGATCCTTCGACTTCGAACTTGCCCTCGACATAGTCTTCACCCAGCGTACCGACCTGGCCAGCAGCGAGATTGGCCAGAGTACTCATCTCACGAATGGTGAGGTGCACCGCCGTATCGGCGGCCCCCACGGAGTTCCCGTCCGGCAACGTAAGCCGCACCGGAAGTGGAAGAGACGCAAGTTTGGTTTCCACTGCAGACAAGATCGAACTCAAAACAACCTCCCGATAGAATCTGTGAAGAATTCAGGCCCCCTGGCCACGCATGTCTGCCGCTTTCATAGGGAAGCACCTGGCCCGCTGAACAGTACCCTGCCCCGGGCGGGTGGACGAAAACGGCGCGATATATGATACCTGCGGGTATGGGAAAATATGTTGAACTATGTTTCAAACAAGTATCGGCAAGGGCGGCACGCGGCGTTTCGCCAAGGCGATGTGGCTATTTGGCCGACAGGTCCAGGCCCTACACCCGCACCCTTCTTGATCCAGCCCGCGTATTCATAGTAGAATCGCTGTCTTTACACAGATTTCAACAAGGGGTGAACCATGGCACGCGTATGCCAAGTTACCGGCAAGGGCCCGATGGTGGGCAACCACGTCTCCCACGCCAACAACAAGACCAAGCGTCGCTTCCTTCCCAACCTGCAATCGCGCCGGTTCTGGGTCGAAAGCGAAAACCGCTGGATCCGTCTGCGTGTATCCACCAAGGCGCTGCGCACCATCGACAAGGTTGGCATTGATGTCGTCCTGGCCGATCTGCGCGCCCGCGGCGAACTGGCCTAAGCCAGCCGCACCCGACTATAGGAGCACATCATGGCAAAAGGTATCCGCGAAAAGATCAAGCTGGAATCCACCGCTGGCACTGGTCACTTCTACACGACGACCAAGAACAAGCGCAACATGCCCGAGAAGATGCTGATCAAGAAATTCGATCCCGTCGCTCGCAAGCATGTCGACTACAAGGAAACCAAGCTGAAGTAATCAGCTGAGCATCCTTTGGGGCCATGGCCCGGCGGTACGCCCCGGCCAGGCCTGCTCCCTTCGGATGTCTTGCGTTACCGACCGCCCCTGCCAGGGCGGTTTTTTTTGGGCATAAGCTTTATAATCAAAAGTTTGCGCAACCTTACTGAAACGCACGCACATGCTGGAATACCGCCCCACCGAGGTCGAAAGGAATGCCCAGGAAGACTGGGTGGCCCGCGACGTCTATCGTGTCACTGAAAACGCCGTCCAGGCCGATGGCACACCCAAGCCGAAGTTCTACGCCTGCTCTATGCTGCCCTATCCCAGTGGCAAACTGCACATGGGGCACGTACGCAACTACACCATCAACGACATGATGACCCGTCAGCTCCGCATGCGGGGCTACAACGTACTGATGCCAATGGGCTGGGACGCTTTCGGCATGCCGGCCGAAAATGCCGCCATCAAGTCCAACGTTCCTCCTGCAAAATGGACGTACGACAATATTGCCCACATGAAGCAGCAGATGCTGGCCATGGGGCTGGCGATCGACTGGTCTCGCGAAATGTGCGCCTGCGACCCCAAGTACTACAAATGGAACCAGTGGCTGTTCCTGAAGATGCTCGAAAAAGGCATCGCCTACCGCAAGACGCAGACCGTCAATTGGGATCCCGTCGACCAGACAGTGCTGGCCAACGAGCAAGTGATTGATGGCCGGGGCTGGCGTTCCGGCGCGCCTGTTGAAAAGCGCGAGATTCCAGGTTACTACCTGCGCATCACCGATTATGCCGACGAACTGCTTGAGCACGTGCAGAACGGGCTTGAAGGCTGGCCCGAACGCGTGCGCCTGATGCAGGAAAACTGGATAGGCAAGAGCGAAGGGGTGCGCTTCGCCTTCACCCACGACATTCGCGGTGAAGACGGCCAAGCCATCCAGGGTGGCCGCATGTATGTCTTTACCACCCGGGCCGACACCATCATGGGCGTCACGTTCTGCGCGGTTGCCCCGGAACATCCCCTGGCCACCCATGCAGCGCGTGGCAATCCTGAACTGACTGCATTCATCGAAGCCTGCAAGCTAGGCGGTACGACCGAAGCGGAAGTGGCCACGCGCGAAAAAGAAGGCATGCGCACCGGCCTGTGCGTGACGCACCCCCTCACCGGCAAGCCGGTCGACATCTGGGTGGGCAACTACGTACTCATGAGCTACGGTGACGGGGCGGTCATGGGTGTGCCCGGCCACGACGAACGCGACTTTGCTTTTGCGAAGAAATACGGGCTTCCCATCCTTCCAGTCGTCACCGTATCGGGCAAGGAATACACCACTGATGCCTGGCATGAGTGGTATGCGGACAAACAGTCCGGCAAGGCTGTGAACTCCGGCAAATACGATGGCTTGAGCACGGCTGAAGCCATTGATGCCGTAGCAACCGATCTCGTCGACATGGGTCTGGGCGAAAAACAGACCACCTGGCGACTGCGCGACTGGGGGATTTCACGACAGCGCTACTGGGGCACCCCCATTCCCATCATCCACTGCGCAGACTGTGGGCCGGTGCCGGTACCCGAGGCTGACCTCCCTGTCGTGCTGCCGGAAGATCTGATCCCTGATGGCAGCGGTAACCCACTGGTCAAGAATGAAGCCTTCCTGTCGTGCTCCTGCCCCAAGTGTGGCAAGGCTGCCCGGCGCGAAACCGACACCATGGATACCTTCGTGGATTCGTCCTGGTATTTCATGCGCTATACCTCGCCAGGCAACGACGAGGCCATGGTAGACGAGCGCAACGACTACTGGATGCCGATGGATCAATACATCGGCGGCATTGAACATGCGGTCATGCATCTGCTGTATGCCCGCTTCTGGACGCGCGTAATGCGCGATCTGGGCCTGGTGAAGTTCAACGAACCTTTCACCCGCCTGCTGTGCCAGGGCATGGTGCTCAACCATATTTATTTCCGCAAGACCCCCCAGGGGGGTGTGGAATATTTCTGGCCCGAACAGGTCGAAGATATCCATGACAGCAAAGGTACCGTTGTCGGCGCACGCCTGAAGTCCGACGGCTCGGCCGTACAGTACGGCGGCATTGGCACCATGTCGAAGTCCAAGAACAATGGGGTGGATCCGCAGTCACTCATCGACACGATGGGTGCCGATACCGCCCGGCTGTTCGTGATGTTTGCCAGCCCGCCCGAACAGACTCTGGAATGGTCCGACTCCGGTGTTGATGGCGCCCATCGTTTCCTGCGCCGTATCTGGGCTTTCGGTCAATCACACGCCCAGACAATCCAGTCAGGCATTGCCCAGGGCGAACAAGCTTGGTCGGACATCGACGAAGCCTCACGCACCCTGCGGCGCGAGATCCATTCCCTGCTCAAGCTGGCCGATTACGATTACCAGCGTATCCAATACAACACAGTGGTATCCACGTGCATGAAAATGCTCAATGCGCTGGAAGCCGCGCAGTTGCCGGAAAGCGATGTCGCCGCCCGGGCGCTGGCCGATGTCACTTCCATATTGCTGCGGGTCCTCTACCCGGTGGTGCCGCACATCACCTGGCAGCTGTGGCGCGATCTAGGCTATGCCGGCACCCAGGGCGAACTGCTTGATGCTCCATGGCCGACGGTAGACGAAGCTGCGTTGGTGGCCGATGAAATCGAACTCATGTTGCAGGTGAACGGCAAGCTGCGTGGTTCGATCACTGTCCCCAGCGCTGCCACCAAAAGCGACATCGAAGCCACTGCCGCAGCACATGAAGCCGTGGGGCGCTTCCTGGAAGGTCGCCCGCCCAAGCGTGTCATCGTCGTGCCGGGTAAACTGGTGAATGTCGTTGGATAAACAGGCATGGCCATGACCACAAGCCAAAGCGCAAACCTTGCCATTCTTCAGGGCGAGGCCCGGCGGGGCGATCAGCGCTCCACGCATAACGTACGCCCGCTTTCCCAGGCGTGGCGCTACGGTGCGACGCGTCGCCTGGCATTGCTGGTCGTGCTGGCGGGGTGCATATTGCTGGTCGCCTGCGGCTTCCGTATGAAAGGGGCGACACCGCTGCCTTTCGACACGCTCTATACCAACATCGAAGCGAACTCCGCCTTCGGGGCCGCACTTCGCCGTGCCATCGTGGCTAGCTCACCCAACACGCGCTTTGTCACCGACGCCAAACAGGCCGAAGCCCGGCTCATTCAGCTGGCCAACGATGAACGCCTGCGCCAGCTATCCATTGATGCCGATGGCAGGGTCGAGGAATACGAACTCAATCTGGAATTCAGCTTTCAGCTGGTGGATAGTCACGGCCATATCATTCTGCCACCGACCTTCCTGCGGGCGACCCGTGAAATCCCATACGATGACACCATGGTTCAGGCCAAGCAGAGTGAAATCACCGCCGTCTTCCAGCAAATGCAGCAATCCATGATTGACAGGGTTGTACGGCACCTGACCGCGCCAGACATCATTGCCGCATTCCAGAACGCAGACCAGCAACCCCAGGAAGCCACACCCTCGAATCTCGAGCCGGTTTCAAACGACCCGGCGCCGACTCGCTCGCCCATGTGGGGGGTGCCCAGCCTGAACCCCGACAGCGGCATACGGTAGGCAAGCACTATGGGACGCCGCCTCGACCATGACGGCCTGCTGCACCAACTGAGTAAAGCTTCCGCGCCACTGGCACCGTTGTATATCGTGATGGGCGACGAGGCTTTGCTGGTGATCGAAGTTCTGGATGCTCTGCGTCAAGCCTGCGCAGCGCAAGGATACACAGAACGTACCCGCCTCATTCTCGACGCACGCAGCGACTGGTCCGCCGTCCTGGGCGCCACACAGAATGTCTCGCTGTTCGGCGACCGCAAATTGCTCGATCTGGCATTACCTTCCGGAAAGCCCGGCAGGGCCGGCGGCGACACCTTGCAGGCCCTGGCGGACATGCTGCGTCAAGGCAACCTTCCTGATACCGTCGTGACCCTCAGCCTCCCCCGGCTCGATCGTGCGACCCGTTCAAGTAAATGGGCCACCGCCCTTTTCGACGCGGGCACGCTGGTAGAAGTCCCCGACATCAATCGCAACGCCCTGCCCCAATGGATAGGTCAACGGCTGGCCAGGCAGGGCCAGGAACTCGACGCCGAAACCCTGGCATGGATGAGCGACAAGGTCGAAGGGAATCTGCTTGCCGCTTTCCAGGAAATCCAGAAACTGGGCCTGCTCTACCCACCAGGGCGCATCACAAGCGATGACGTGCGGCGCGCGGTTCTGGATGTGGCACGCTATGATGTATTCGATCTGCGCGATGCCATGCTGGCAGGTCAGGCCTCCCGGGCACTTGCGATCTTGCATGGTTTGCGCGGCGAAGGCGAAGCCCTGCCCCTGATACTCTGGGCCATCGGTGACGAAATCCGCCTGCTTGCCCGGCTGGCCGCCTTGCAGGCGGCGGGTGGCGACATGGCGGGTGAAATGCGCCGTAATCGGGTGTTCGGCCCGCGCGAGCAAGGCCTGCGGCGCACCCTGGCGCGAGTCCCGCCCGGTGCCTGGCGGGCGGCCGTGCAGCACGCCCACGACATTGATCGCATCGTCAAAGGCTTGAAGGTAAACGGCCTGCTCGACGACCCCTGGGAAGAACTGGCCAGGCTGCTGCTACGCATTACTGTGGAAAGAAAGACATGACACAACTCGACAAACAATCCGATACGCATGCTGCCATGCAGGCATTCGGGCAACGTGCCCGCGACGCGGCCCGGCAGATGCGCAACGCTAGCGGTGCTGCAAAGGCAAAAGCATTGCTGGCGATGGCTCGCCTGATAGAAGAGCGCAGTGAATCGCTCAAACGCGACAATGCCATCGATCTGGAAGCCGCACGCCGTAACGGCCTGGCCGATGCCATGCTGGACAGGCTCGCACTGAACGACAAAGCCCTGGCCGGCATGACGGCCGGGCTGCACCAGGTCGCCGCCATGCCCGACCCTGTGGGCAGTCTGGGCCCGACCACCACGCGGCCCAACGGTATGCGGGTGGCCCAAATGCGGGTGCCGCTGGGCGTGATCGGCATCATTTACGAATCACGGCCCAACGTCACGATTGACGCTGCCGCCCTGTGCCTGAAATCGGGCAATGCCACGATACTTCGCGGCGGCAGCGAAGCCTTTCATTCCAATCAGGCACTGGGCACCATCATCCAGCAGGGCCTGGCCGAAGCCGGGCTGCCCAGCCATGCCGTGCAGGTGGTCGACACCACCGATAGGGCCGCGGTAGGCGAAATGGTCACGATGACGGAATTCATTGATGTCATCGTTCCGCGTGGCGGCAAGGGGCTGATCGAACGCCTGTCGCGCGAAGCCCGCGTACCGCTCATCAAGCACCTCGACGGCAACTGCCATGTCTATATCGACAGGGCGGCCGATATCAACCGGGGACACGACATCGTCGTCAACGCCAAGACTTACCGCTATGGCATCTGCGGCACCATGGAAACTCTGCTGGTCCACCAGGACATTGCTGCTGCCTTCCTGCCCGGCATCGCCGCCACGCTGACCGAAAAGGGGGTGGAATTGCGGGGATGCGAGCGCACACGCGCCCTGTTGCCCAATGCCTTGCCGGCAACAGAAGAAGACTGGCGCACCGAATATCTTGAACCGATATTGGCGATCCGCATAGTCGACGACATCGACCAGGCCATGGAACATATCGAGCGTTATAGTTCCCAGCACACCGAATCCATCGTCACTGAAGACCTGGGCGCCGCCACCCGTTTCCAGCGTGAAGTCGACTCCAGTTCCGTGTATATCAATCTGCCCACCTGTTTTGCCGACGGTTTTGAATACGGCCTGGGTGCCGAGATTGGCATTTCGACGAACCGCCTGCACGCTCGCGGCCCTGTTGGGCTCGAAGGGCTGACCACCATGAAGTGGGTGCTGACGGGCGAAGGCCAATTGCGCGGCCAGGGCTGAACCCATGCTGTGGGTAAAAACCTTGCATCTGCTGTTCGTGATCGCCTGGTTTGCAGGGCTGTTCTATCTGCCCCGCATCTACGTCAATCTTGCCCAGACCAATGATGCGGGCGCGTACGACTGCCTGGCCGGCATGGCACGCCGGCTCTATCGCTTCATGACACCGCTGGGCATACTGGCGGTAGTTTTCGGGCTCTGGCTCTACTTGGGCTACGGCATCGGCCTGGGTTCAGGCTGGATGCACGCCAAATTGCTGCTGGTGATCGCGTTGGCAGCCTACCACCTGATCTGCAGGCGCATGCTCGTATCCTTCGAGCGCCACGCCAACAAACGCGGACACCGCTATTACCGCTGGTTCAACGAAGTCCCGGTCATCCTGTTGCTGATCGTGCTCGTGCTGGTGGTCGTAAAACCCTTCTGAACGGCACCATGACCGACTCCAAGCCCCGCAAGACACTCAGCCTATCAAAGAAAACCGCCGCCGTCGCCAGCAGCCAGGGTGAGGAAACGCGCCGGTCACGCAGCGGCGCGCGTGCACGCCGGGTTGCCCAGGTACAGCGCGAGCACGAGAAAGAAACCGTTATTCCGTCTCCGCCGGCTCAGCCCCTGCCGGCCCCGCCGCAAGCACGGTCAACACGACGCCCGAGGGCAACACCACAGCCCCGAGCGGGTAAAAGGCCGGGCGAAACCTTCAAGGTTTTCGCTTCTTGCCCGCAAGGTCTGGAAGCAGCCCTGCATGCGGAGCTACAGGCTCTCGGTTATCAGGGCCTGCTTAAAGGCAGGGCCGGCTGTCATTTCCAGGCCGACTGGACGGGGGTGCTGAAAGCCAACCTGTATTCTCGACTGGCCACACGGATCCTGGTGCAAGTGGCACATGCGCCAGTCCAGCACGAAGATGACATTCTCGCCCTGGCACGGGCCACACCGTGGGAACGTTGGTTTGGGTCGGAACAAACTCTCAGAGTAGATACTTCGGCGATACGAAGCCCCATGCAGAGCCTGCAGTATTGTAATCTGCGCGCCAAGGATGGCATCTGCGATCGTCTGCGTGATCTTGAAGGCGCACGGCCCGATATCGACACTGTCAGGCCCGATGCCCGCGTCCATCTGTTCCTTGATGAGCACACCGCTACTCTTTACCTGGATACCTCCGGTGAGTCGCTTTTCAAGCGCGGCTGGCGGTTTGAAAAAGGCGAAGCCCCCCTGCGCGAGAATCTTGCGGCCGGCCTGCTGGCGCTGGCCGATTGGGATCCTGCCCGGCCCCTGCTGGACCCTTTCTGCGGCAGCGGTACCATACTCATCGAAGCCGCATGGATTGCGCTGGGGGTCCCTTCGGGCATCTGGCGGCCGTTTGGCTTTGAACGGCTCAGGGGCCATGACAACCGTCACTGGCGCGACATTAAGGACGAAGCACGCAGCCGTATTGCCACGCGCCTGGATAACCCTCTGATCGGTTACGACATCGACCCGCGCGTCATAGCCGCCGCAGAAGCCAACCGGGACCGTGCCAAGCTGGCACCGGATACCATTCGTTTTGCTGTTGGTGACGCACGCAAGCAGATTCCGGACTGCGAACCGGGCTGGGTTGTCACCAACCCGCCCTATGGCGAGCGAATGCAGGAAGACACCGCGTTCTGGCCACAATGGGCCGAGAACCTCAAACGCAATTATGCCGGCTGGAAGGTCAATATCATCAGCAGCAATCTTGATCTGCCTTCACATCTGCGTTTGAAAGCCAAGCGGCGACATCCCGTCTACAACGGGGCGCTGGACTGCCGCCTGTTTGTCTTTGACATGGTAGAAAAGCAGTACAGGAATCAGGTTCAGCACTGAACCTCAAACAACGCTTACCTGACTAGGAGCGATAATGACGGACTTTTGAATGGCCGTCATATTCTCATGTCTCATCCCTCTGCCCATATCGCCACCCCCACCCGCCTGCGCCGCTTTGCCAGCATGATGTACGACGGTGTACTGCTGTTCGGCATCGTATTCCTGGCCGGCTATCTTTTCGACACCCTTACGCAAAGCCGCAATGCCCTGATGTTCCGCCATGCCCGCCAGGTATTCCTGTTTCTGGCGATCGGCGTCTATTTTCTGTTGTGCTGGCGTGGCGGCCAGACCTTGCCCATGAAAACCTGGAACATCCGCCTGGTTGACCGTGACGGGCTGCGCCGCCCCCCTGTGGGGCGTCTGCTGCTGCGCTATTTATTGCTTTGGCCGCTACCGCTGCTTGCCGCCTTTATCGTTCAGTGGGCTTCCAGGCTGACAGGCTACGCTTCCACCGATCTGCTGATTGTTTTTGCCCCCTTCAGCATTTTCATCTGGAGCTGGTTTGATCCCGAGGGGCAATTCCTTCATGACCGGCTTTCAGGTACACGGCTGGTTGACGCCAAGCCTCCTGCCCATCGGGCATAACGCTCAAGGGTAATGCTGCAGGAACCGGCGTATTATCAATTTTTGATAAGGGTAAACCCGTATTTCCAAGGGTCTTCCAGGAAACAGGCATTGCACAGGGCACTGAAGTCGGCGATGCTTCCAATGATTTGCACTTCCCTGTTCCGCCCTTCTAGTGAAGCGTTTAGATGAACGACCAGCATCCGGTTCTGCATTCGTCTTATCAGTGGTGGGTCCCCACCCAATTCAACATTGCACAGGCCTGCCTGCAGCGCTGGTCGGGAAACCCCATGGAAGGCCGCCGGGTCGCCATCCACCACGAAGACGCATCCGGCGTGCCGGCTATCTGGTCTTATGGTCAGCTTGCTGAAACATCGAATCGACTCGCAAATGGTCTGGTAAAAATGGGCATCCAGAAGGGGGAACGGGTCGCCGTCGTCATGTCGCGACGCCCGGAAGCGGTGGCCGCCTGCATGGCTGTCCTGGGCACGGGTGCAGTGCTCGTCCCCTTGCCACCCACGCTTGGCCGGGATGGCCTGGCGCTACGACTGCGCGACGCCGAAGTACGCATCATCATTGCTGACGCCGCCGCCGCACCCGAACTGGCCGATATCACCACCCATTGCCCATCGGTTCAGCAACTGATCGGCCTGGGCTTCCAAAATGATGACACACTTTCCTGGCGTACCTTGCAGGCACGGCAGACCGCTGATTTCCAACCAGCCCCCACCTTGGCCGAAGACCCTGCCATCCTTCTTTATACCGCCGGCACCACCGGCATACCCAAAGGCGTGTTGCACGCCCATAGGGTGCTGATCGGGATTCTGCCCGCCTTCGTGGCGTCCCAGAACTGGTATCCACGCCCTGAAGACCTGTTCTGGAGCCCGCTCGACTGGAGCACAGCCGCAGGCTTGTTGCACGGTTTGTTTGCTGTCCTGTATTTTGGCCGCCCTCTGGTCGTTACCACAGGGCTGGCGGAAGGCGTGGACGCACTTGCATTGCTCCAGCGCTACCGCATCACCAACACCTTGCTGCTTCCCAACGACCTGGGTCTGATGCAAAACGCCGCGCCTTCTGAAACCCTGCCCGATAACTTTTCTCTGCGCGCCATCACAGTGGTTGGCGAAAGCGTGCCGCAACCGCTATACACCTGGGCCAACAACCATTTCGGCGTCGCTCCCAACGAAATGTATGGCCTGACCGAAGCACCCGGCATCGTCGGGCACAGCCATGAAAAATGGCCGGCGCGACCCGGCAGCATCGGGCGCCCCATACCTGGGCACCATATCGCGCTGCTGGACACCCAAGGCCGTCAATGCCGGGCCGGGTCCGCAGGGCAACTGGCGCTGCGTGTGTTCGATACTCACGGCCACCCCGACCCCTGCCTTTTCCTTTCCTACTGGCATAACGATGCGCTGACTCAAGCGCGTTACCTGAACGACTGGTTCCTCACAGGCGACATGGCGTCGTTGGATGAAGACGGATACTACTGGTTCGTCGGGCGTACCGATGATATCTTCCGTGTCGGCAGCTACCGCGTCAGCCCCATCGAGATCGAAGACAGTCTCAAGCAGCATCCCGCAGTGCACAACGCCGCGGTGGTGCCCAAACCCGAAGGGGCTCGCGGCAATTCCATCAAAGCATTCGTGGTGCTCAAGCCAGGCACCGGCGATCTCGATATGCAGCCTTCAGGCAGCCTCAGCCAGGCGTTGCAGACCCACGTCCGGGCTCGGCTGGCGTCATGGCAGGCGCCTCACGAAATCGAGTTCGTCGATCGGCTGCCCCTCACCCCCGATGGTCAGATCCGGCGCCACGTGCTGCGTGCCCGCGAACAGCAGCGCAGCATGCTGGCCGCTGCACAGGCCGGACCGGGCCCCGGCTGATCAGGTAAAATGTCCCGATGACGGACATCTTCAAAAAATACCTCATGACCGACAGCAGTGCGCGCATCCAAGCCGTGCGCCTTGAGTCGGCCTGGCAGACGGGCCTGGCCCATCAACCCTATCCTGAATGCATCCGCAACCTGCTCGGTGAGCTTGCTGCGGCCGCCATCCTGCTCACAACCAACATCAAGTTTCAGGGCTCGCTGGTTCTTCAGCTTCAGGGTGATGGCCCCGTGTCACTTATTGTCGTGGAATGTACGTCTGATCTTTCCTTCCGCGCTACCGTGAATCTGCGCGACCCCGAGCTGGTTCCCGCCAATGGCACTCTGCAAGCCCTGCTCAATGCCAACGGCAGCGGGCGGTTCACCGTATTGCTCGACCCCGGCAAGGACACGCAGATGGCGCCTTACCAGGGGATAGTTCCCCTGGAAGGCGATACGGTAGCCGAAGTGCTCGAAGCTTACATGCGAAATTCCGAACAGCTCGACACCCGCTTGTGGCTGGCTGCCGACGGGCAAACAGTGGCCGGGGTTCTTTTGCAGCATCTGCCCGGCACAGGGGGTGTGGCCGTGGGTGACAGCAGCCAGTCGGCCGACAAGGTTCAGGCCAATGATGCGGAAACCCGCGCCGAATCCTGGAACCGTATCATCCAGCTGGCGTCAACCTTGCGCACAGAGGAAATGCTGGCCACCGACATCGACACACTGATCCGCCGGCTCTATTGGCAGGAATCGCTGCTCGAACTCGAAAGCCTGCCGGTGCAATGGCATTGCCCTTGCACCCGTACCCGAGTCAGCAATATGCTGCGCATGCTGGGGCGTGAAGAAATCGAATCCTTGTTGCAGGAACGCGAGAAAGTCTCGGTTTCCTGCAATTTCTGCGGGAAACCTTACGAGTTCGATGCCGTTGACTGCGCCGCACTGTTCATGGAAAACCTCGATAAAAGCGGTTCTCAGACCCTGCACTGAACGGTCGGTGCCTGTATCACCGTAGGCCACTTCCGCCCAAAGCAGACATCGGGATCCACGCGGGTACGCATTCTCCACAATCGACAGTGCATCCATGACGGCCCACACTGCAGCGCATGGACCGCCCTACCCTAGCCCCTCCGACCGCTGCTGAAGCTTCCCCGGCTCGTTTACTGCCAGCCATCGGCCGTGTCACGCATCTAGGGCCGGTACATCCATCGGCGCTGCTGGCACTGCCCATGAAAATAAAGCGTCAGCGTGGTCAGGGCACTATAGAGTTCCTGCTTGCAGCTGTTCCTGTGCTGCTCTTGGGCTTGACCAGCATAGAAGCCGTGCACTGGTATTTTGCCCGGCAGGCCGTCAGCCATGCACTGGTGCAGGCGGCCCGCTCAGCTATCACTCAGAATGCAGATCCGGCCGTACTGGATGCCGCTTTCGCACTAGCCTTGCTGCCGCTGCATGCTGCACCCTCATTGGCCGAAAGCCATGCCCGGCTGCAACGCAATATTGCACGCCGTACGTCGGCGACAGGCTTGCCAGCATGGCGCATCCGTATTATTTCACCCACGCAGGCCAGCTTTGCAGACTTCGCGTCCAGCAACCCTGAGCTCACGCGCGTCAGCGCGCAGCCCACTATCGACAACGACTATCTTCACGAACAGCACCAGGCCCGGCTGGCGCAAGGCTGGCCCGAGGGCCGGGGGCCTCTTTCAGGCCAGACTACCCTTCAGGCAAACACACTGGCCTTGCACCTGACCTGGCTACACGAGCCTTTGTTGCCAGGCGTCAAAAACCTGCTCAGGCAACTGGCGCCCGCCGACGAACGCTATGGTTCCCTGGCAATGGCCCGCGGCGGCTATCTGCCCATTCATCGCGAAGTGGCGCTGGTCATGCAATCCCACCCCGTTCAATGGGCCATGCCCGGGCACGGGCGCATCGTCCGGCACACCAACGTTGATACTGTTGGCGATCAGTTCAGCGCGCATGGCACAGCCCCGCCTCCAAACGGCACCATCCCGCCATCCTCTGATATAACGGGTCATCCAGACGAAAATACGCCCCCCACCGCGCCGCCCACCAAAACGCCCCATGGCCCGGCTGCTTCAGGTCAGTCATCGGGGGCCAACGGCACCGGCATATCGGCGGAACATGGTACCAAGCCCGGTCACGCCAGTATTGGCGCCCAATCGTCATGTGCAGGGCTCTGGTGCCTCGCGCCCATGGCGGTAGGATGGCTGACTGATGGTTGGCGCAA
>Ga0172382_10004052_pt1 | contig 22716 bp, 20 predicted proteins | sample Leawel138RmetaG_FD_122245 | JGI IMG/M metagenome (GOLD analysis project Ga0172382, IMG submission 122245) | Leachate microbial communities from a municipal landfill in Southern Ontario, Canada - Leachate well 138R metaG | ecosystem: Engineered > Solid waste > Landfill > Unclassified | place... | reverse complement strand
CTGCTTAAGAAACTGCTCGTAAAGCGTATCGAGGTTCGCCGCGAGAAAGCGACCGAATGATCCCGCATCTTTACTTTTGAATTTGAGTTCGACGGATCGGCTGGTTTCAATCACCTCAGCGGCAATCGCCTTGTCTTGCGCCTGCCATTTTGTTGTCGTTGGCTTTCGAGCCCCTGCTCGATTTGGGCGTTTCGAATTCTTCATCGCATTCAGCGCCAACTCGAACCGCGCGTCAGATGGGGCTTGAGTGAATACCGGGTCTGTAAGTAGCTCCTCAACCAGGGCGCGATTTGCTGGCTGGTCAATCAGCTGTGCAAACTCCTGCCAGCGATCTCTGCCAACTGCTTTGGCACGCCCGATACCGTTCACAATGCTCAGCGGCACCCTGGAGGCGACCGAAAGCATTCTGGTGACCATTGGCGCATCGGCGGACAGAGCTGCTTGGATCGTTCCACGATCGAACTGACGATCCTGAAGCTGCTTTGCGAATACTGATCGTTCGATAAACGACAGATCCTCGCGTGCAGAGTTTTCCTGCCCCTGCGCGATAACGTGCTCGATGTCGCTCAAGGACTCGATAACGGCCTTAACCGGACGCGATAGAATCCGAGCGACCCTTACCCGTCGATGCCCAAAGACAATTTGATATCGACCTGGCGAATCCGGACTCGCTCGCAGTCGGACCGGAGTCTTTTGTCCTTGTGACTCGATTGCTTGGAGCAGGTCTTTGTCGTTGCCGTCCTCATCATCGGGCAGCCGGTCGGAAACAAAGGAGTCGTCAATCAGGGCTGGATCAATCTCAACGATCACCTCTCCCTCGAGCAGCTGCTCGGCCTGCGCGGCCTTTTCTGCCAATTCCCCGAGGGAATTGAGCATGGTCCGCGAAGCCCCGCGCGTAGCGTAACTCGTGGATGGGGCGCGCTCATTCACCGGCGCATCCTGTCGCGTGATATTCCTAAATATGTCGCGCCGAGACATCTCAGGCCACCCAAGTGCGGCTTAACCGCCTGATATTATAGATAAAAGAAGCAATCTGTACGGCTGACAATTCCATCATCCCCGACGACCCCACGTTTGATTGAGCATCGTGATGATCTCCGAATTTACCGCGTCCAGCGACTGACGGGCTCTGTCATAGGTAGCGGTATTGAAGGTCGATCGCTCAACTTCATATACGGTTTGTTTGGTGAGTCCTGCGTCCGCGATAGCTGTCGATTTTACCATCGCGTTTTTCAGCAAATGCTGCGCGAACATCGATTGCATGAAGCCGACCATCTGCTGTTGCGGCACATCGGCCGGCTCGTAACGCGTGATGAGGTATCGAAACCAATCCAGCGATATCCTCACGCCGGCCTGCTCAATTCCTTGAAGAATTCCACCTAACATGAGCAGAAATTGGCTCATCGACATCACATCAAGCATTTGTGGGTGGACGGTAATCAAGACCGCAGTCGCTGTCGTCAACGCGGTGAGTGTGAGATATCCGAGTTGGGGAGGACAGTCGATCACTACGACATCGTAGTCTTCTTCGACGTCGGCAAGAGCCGCGCCAACTCTCGTGTAGAAAGTCCGACCCTCCTTTCCGTCACCGCGCTGCATCGCAAGAGGGGTCTCGTACTCAAACTCTTGCAGATCGAGCGTTGCCGGTACGATGTCGAGGTTGGGAAAGTTGGTGTGTTCGATCACTTCACGGATTGGCTTGCGCTGATCGTCATAACGAATTGCCTCGTAGATCGACAGCTTATTGTCGATCTCGGGCTGAATGCCGAAGAGTGTTGTCAACGAAGCTTGCGGGTCGAGGTCCATAGCCAGAACCCGGTAGCCCTTCAAAGCAAGAAACTGTGCTAGATGCGCCGAGCTGGTCGTCTTCCCCGACCCACCTTTGAAGTTCACCACCGCGATGACCTGCAACTTCTCGCCTGGTTGGCGACGGGGCGAGCGTCCGAGCAATTCCCGTAATTCGTTCATCTGTTCAGCCGTATAGAAACGGCGGCCCGTGCTACTTACTGTAGGCTCAACGCCCTTGCCCTGGAGATGAAGTTTCTTAAGATAGCTCTGCGAGACACCAAGCAGGTCAGCGACCTCCGACATCGGGAAAAGCCTCAGCGTCTTCTCGCCGTCGGGGATAAAGGTCTCCTGTCGAAGAAGGTCGAGTTTGCCGGAGATCTGCATGCCCTGATCGTGGATGATCTCAGCAAAGCTGATGGCCTGATCAGGTAGTGTGGCTTTCGCATTCATTCCGGCTAGCTCGCAGTAACGATATTTTTCGCTTCGGGCGAAATTATCGTTACCATGGCCGATTCCTGCGAAACCGCAAGGAAAAAAGGGTTAACGAGCTCTTAATGCCGACCCTTGAATACTCGCTGTCTAGGCATTGGTCGAATGAAATACCCCGGCCTTTACAGACAGTTATCCCTACCTAACGACCTCCATGCCGCTCGTACAGCCCCCGGCATAAATGCCGGGGGCAAGACCGTCCAGACTGGCCGCAGCACCTGGATTCCAAGATCGGCTTAAGAATCGCATCCGACTCGGTTGGTTCGGGCCCGGCCTTTATGCCGGGCTGACGATCGATAGGGATTGGTGGTTTTCTCGCCCAAGCACTATTGACCGGACCGTCTCCTATGCCTTGTTTCCGCGCTTGCCCTCCAAGAGTCTCTGTATCCGCGCGCGGTTCATCGCCATCTAGCCCCGCGGGACCAAGGCAGTGAACCGGTCACAGTCTCGGACCCGACTCGTCCGAAAACTGCAGGATGCTCTCGGCGAGACGATCTGCTCGGCGCTGGAAGATCCGTCCGTCGTCGAGATCATGCTGAACCCAGACGGACGCTTGTTTGTCGAGCGCGCGGGGCAGGGGATCGACAGTATGGGCAACCTGCAACCGGGCGCTGCCGAGATCATCATTGGCAGCGTCGCGCACGCGCTGCTGACGGAAGCAGATGAGGACCAACCGATCATTTCCGGCGAGCTGCCGATCGGTGGCCATCGCTTCGAAGGCCTGTTACCGCCCGTAGTGGCTGGCCCAAGCTTCACCATCCGCAAGCGAGCTTCCCGCCTGATCTCACTTGAGGACTACGTCCGCAGCGCAATCATGACGGTCGACCAAGTCGACGTTATACGCAAATCGATCGATGCCCGTCTAAACATCGTCGTGTCTGGAGGCACCGGGTCTGGGAAGACCACATTGGTAAACGCGGTGATTGCCGAGATGGTGCATCGCGCACCAGAGCATCGTCTCGTGATCCTTGAAGACACGGCTGAAATCCAGTGTGTGGCCGAGAACGCGGTCAGTCTTCACACAACGGATTCAGTGGATATGGCCCGGCTCCTGAAATCCACGATGCGCCTGCGTCCCGACAGGATCATCGTTGGCGAGGTTCGTGACGGCGCCGCTTTGACCTTGCTTAAGGCCTGGAACACTGGCCATCCCGGCGGCATCACCACGATTCACGCCAACAGCGCCATTTCCGCATTGCGACGGCTCGAGCAACTCACTGCCGAGGCGAGCCAGCAACCGATGCGTGAAGTCATCGGGGAAGCTGTCGACCTCATCATTTCGATCGAGCGAACCCCAAGGGGCAGGCGCGTTCGTGAGGTGATCCATGTCGAGAGCTTCTCGGGCGGCCAGTACCAAATTGAGACCTGTTCGGAAGAAAGGACCGTCCATGAGGTTTAACAGACCACAAGCCGTCGCACTGGCGTTCATTGTGTTAGGATTCACGGTCGCGCCGGCGGTTGCTTCAAGCGGCGGCGGCTTGCCGTGGGAAGGCCCTCTCCAGCAAATACAGCAATCGATCACCGGACCGGTGGCGGGCTTCATCGCTCTTGCTGCGGTCGCAGTGGCCGGCGGCATGCTGATCTTCGGTGGTGAACTGAACGACTTCGCGCGGCGACTGATGTACGTTGTTCTCGTCGCAGGCATCCTTCTCGGCGCCACCCAGATTGTCGGCCTGTTCGGTGCGTCGGGTGCCTCAATCGGCACTGCTGGACCGGCAATTGCGGTTGGGGCAGGGGAGGGGACCGTTGGCTGAGTCTGGAACCTCTCTCACCCGATCACGCATCCATCGGGCGCTTTCGCGCCCGAGCCAATTGATGGGAGCGGACCGCGAGCTGGTCCTTCTGACCGGGCTTGCAACGGTTATCCTCATTTTTGTGGTGCTGACCTGGTTCTCCGCTCTGCTCGGGATTGGAATCTGGATCGGTGTCGTCGGAGCACTGCGGATGATGGCCAAGGCTGATCCGATGATGCGACAGGTTTATCTGCGCCACGTTCGTTATCGCCAGGCTTATCCCCCAACCTCTTCGCCATGGCGCAGGTACTGACGCGCCCATGGTTGCACTTCGTCAGTTCCGCAACACACATCCATCCTTTTCCGACCTCGTCCCTTACGCGGGCCTCGTCGACAATGGCGTGATCCTGCTCAAGGACGGGAGCCTGATGGCTGGCTGGTATTTCGCCGGTCCGGATTCGGAAAGCTCGACCAACCAAGAGCGTAACGAGGTATCGCGCCAGATCAACACAATCCTGTCACGGCTCGGTTCCGGCTGGATGATCCAGGTCGAGGCCGTGCGTGTGCCGGCAGTCTCCTATCCGCCTCGCGAACAGAGCTACTTTCCCGACGCTGTTACAGCAGCCATCGATGACGAGCGGCGCGCACATTTCGAAGGTGAGCGTGGTCACTATGAAAGCCAGCACGCACTGATCCTCACCTACCGCCCACCCGAGCGGCGCAGATCAGCCATGACGCGCTATGTTTATTCCGATGTTGAAAGCCGCTCAGAGACCTACGCGGACACCGTGCTCGACAGTTTCCGGACATCGATCCGCGAGATCGAGCAGTATCTGTCGAATGTGCTGTCCATCCGCCGCATGGTCACGCGGACGGCCATCGATCCAGAGACCGGGCGTGAAGCGCATTATGACGAGCTCTTCCAATTTATCCGCTTTTGCATCGTTGGAGAGAATCATCCAGTCCGCCTGCCCGAGATCCCGATGTATCTCGACTGGCTGGCGACCGCCGAGTTCCATCACGGGCTGTCGCCGATGGTTGATGGTCATTATCTGTCTGTAGTCGGCATAGACGGTTTTCCAGCCGAGAGCTGGCCAGGCATTTTGAATCTGCTCGATGCGATGCCTCTGACCTATCGCTGGTCGAGCCGCTTCATCTTCCTCGATGAACAGGAAGCGCGGCAAAAACTCTAGCGCACCCGCAAGAAGTGGCAGCAGAAGGTGCGGCCCTTCTTCGATCAGCTGTTTCAGACCCAGAGCCGGTCCGTTGATCAGGACGCCATGATGATGGTGGCCGAGACCGAAGACGCAATCGCCGAAGCCGCCTCTCAGCTTGTCGCCTACGGCTATTACACCCCCGTCATCATCATGTTCGATCATGACGAGTACCGGCTGCGTGAGCAGGCCGAGGCGGTGCGCCGACTGATCCAGGCGGAAGGCTTTGGGGCGCGGATCGAGACGCTCAACGCCACCGAAGCGTATCTCGGCTCGCTGCCGGGCAATTGGTACGCCAACATCCGCGAACCACTGATCAACACGCGCAACCTCGCCGATCTCATCCCGGTCAATTCGGTATGGTCGGGCAGCGCAACCGCGCCTTGTCCCTTCTATCCGCCCGCCTCACCGCCGCTGTTGCAGGTCGCCAGCGGGTCCACCCCGTTCCGGTTGAACCTTCACGTCGATGATGTCGGCCACACATTGGTATTCGGCCCGACGGGGTCCGGTAAATCGACATTGCTCGCCCTGGTTGCTGCCCAGTTCCGGCGCTACCGCGATGCTCAGATCTTTGCCTTCGACAAGGGAAAGTCGCTTCTGCCGCTGACATTGGCAGCAGGTGGCGATCATTACGAGATCGGGGCAGGGGAGGGGGATGCCATGCTGGCTTTCTGCCCGCTGGCCGAACTCGACAGTGATGGCGACCGCGCCTGGGCCGCCGAATGGGTCGAAACGCTGATCGCGATGCAAGGAGTGAACGTCACGCCCGACCATCGTAATGCGATTTCGCGCCAGATCAGGCTGATGGCTTCTGCACCCGGCCGCTCGCTATCGGATTTCGTCAGCGGCGTGCAGCTGCGCGAGATCAAAGATGCGCTCCACCATTACACAGTCGACGGACCGATGGGCCAGCTGCTCGACGCCGAGCATGACGGTCTGACGCTCGGCACCTTCCAGTGCTTCGAGGTCGAGGAACTGATGAACATGGGCGAGCGCAATCTCGTGCCCGTGCTGCTCTATCTCTTCCGTCGGATCGAGAAGCGTCTGACCGGCGCCCCCAGTCTGATCGTGCTTGATGAAGCCTGGCTGATGCTCGGCCACCCGACATTCAGAGACAAGATCCGCGAATGGCTGAAAGTGTTGCGCAAGGCCAATTGCGCGGTGTTGCTCGCCACCCAGTCGATCTCGGATGCCGAACGCTCCGGCATCATCGATGTGTTGAAGGAGAGCTGTCCGACCAAAATCTGCCTGCCGAACGGCGCGGCACGCGAACCGGGCACACGCGAATTTTACGAACGCATCGGTTTCAACGAGCGCCAAATCGAGATCGTCGCAACCGCTATCCCCAAACGCGAATATTACGTCGCCTCGCCGGAGGGTCGGCGCTTGTTCGACATGTCGCTGGGACCGATCGCGCTGTCCTTCGTCGGGGCGGCCGGCAAGGACGATCTCAAACGCATCCTGCAGCTTACCCATGACCACGGCGCAAACTGGCCAAAGGCCTGGCTTACCGAAAGGGGGATCGGCGATGCCGAAACAATTCTCGCACACTGCTAGGATCGCAATTTCAGTGCTCACTATGACCAGCATGATCCCGTCTGCTCCCGCACATGCCGGCGTGGTGACGGGGCAGGCGACGGAATGGACGCAACTGCTCAACAATTCTGAACTGGTGGGTCTGGTTGGTCAGTCCGCCGAGCAGATCCAGAACCAGGTGCAGCAGATCACCCAGCTGGCTGAGCAGATCCAGAACCAGATTCGCATCTACGAAAACATGCTGCAAAACACGCTGCAGCTTCCCAACCATATCTGGGGCCAGGTCGAAAGCGATCTCGCGCGCCTTCAGGGGCTCGTCAACCAGGGACAGGGGATCGCATTCTCCATGGGCAATATCGACGACGTGCTCAAACAACGCTTCCACAGCTTTGCCGAATTCCAGACCGGCCTTGCCAATGGTGAGAGCTTTTCCTCCAGCTACCAGGACTGGTCCGACACCAATCGGGATACGATCGCAGCGACTTTGCGCGCCGCCGGCTTCACTGCGGAGCAATTCGGCAGCGAGGAGGCGACCATGTCGCAACTTCGCTCCATGTCGCAAAGTGCGGTCGGCCAAATGCAGGCTCTTCAGGTCGGACATCAGATCGCGGCGCAGCAGGTCGCACAGTCCCAAAAGCTACGCGGGCTCGTGTCCCAGCAAATGACAATGATGGCCACCTGGTATCAATCCGAACAGGCGGCAAGGGACTTAGCCCAGACGCGGCGCGAGGAATTCTTCAGATCAACCGCGCCGTCAAGTTCCGGCGGCCAGATGATGGAGCCACGCTGGTGAGCAGGTTTGTCTTCATTGCTGCAGCCATCGTCGTCGTGATCGGCATCGGCGTGACGGTCTGGATTGCTCCGAATCCCACCGACGCGCCCAGCCCAGCGGCTCCTGCCGCTGCGGCTCCCCAGCAATTCGACACGACCAGCGGCCAGGAAATGCGGCCTCGCTGGGGCACCCGAGAGGAGCAGGGCAATGACGCCGCGGGCGATTAGGGCAGCTCTCGTCGCCCTGCTTGGCGTGTCACTCCTCATCGAACCGGCCGTCGCGCAGGACGGTTCGCTCTTGACCAATTTGGAAAACGAGGTGGCCAGCGCCGCCCAGGGATGGGAAACGACCATCCTGCAGGCGGCCCGTTCGCTGTTCTGGATTCTTGCCGGCATCGAGATCGGCATTGCCGCCGTCTGGCTGGCGTTGGCAGCCGCCTCGCTCGACACATGGTTTGCCGAACTGGTGCGGCGCATCATGTTCATCGGCCTGTTCGTGTTCATACTCGAACAGGGGCCGGCTTTTGCCAAGGCCATGGTCGACAGTCTGTTCCAGATCGGCGCCGGCGGCGGCTCCGCCTCACCGGCCAACGTCTTCAATGCCGGACTTCAGGTGGCGAGCGCGATGTCGAGCAAAGCCCAGTTCGGACTGTTCGAGGACAATGCGCTCGCGATTGCTGCGGTCTTTGCCATGATTGTGGTTGTCATCTGCTTCAGCCTCGTCGCGGCAATTTTCATCTCGGTGATGGTGGAAATGTATGTCGGCCTACTGGCCGGCATGATCATGCTCGGACTTGGCGGATCGAGCTTCACCAAGGATTTTGCCGTCCGCTACCTCGTCTACGCCTTCAGCGTCGGCATGAAGCTGATGGCGCTTGTCATGATCGCCCGCATCGGCTCACAAGTGTTGGTCAATCTGGCGAGCGGCCCGGCTGGTTCGGACGAATATCTGTCGACGCTTGCCATTGCCGGCATTTCCGTCGTGGTCTTCATCATCTCGATCTATGTGCCCAATATCATCCAGGGCGTGGTGCAGGGCGTTTCGGTGACCGGGGGCATGGAGACGATCCGGCATGGCGGGCAGGCGGCAAGCTTTGCTGTCGGCGGCGCGGCCCTTGCTGCGGGCGGCGCAAGGGCAGGGGCGGCGGCATTTTCTGACGCCCGTGCCGCCGGCGCATCCTTTGGTGCGGCCGCGCTCAAAGGCATGGCGTCGGGCGCCGGTGCTGCCGGCGGTGCGTTAGCAGGCGCTGCACGTGACAAGGCCATCGGCGTGCCCGGCACATGGGGCGCGTCGACGCTTGGCCTTGCAAATTCAAAGCTCGACCAGGCCCAGGGCCGACCGACGCGCAAACCCTCCAGCGACGACAAAGCGTGAGTGAGAACACATGGCTGCACGCAACCCACCTGAAAACCCTTATCTCGCCGCGCGCCAGGAATGGAATGAGCGCTATGGCTCCTATGTTGTCGCGGCGCGCGCCTGGCGCATTGTTGGCATCACCGGATTGCTGATGGCGGTGATCGGCTTTTCCTACGCGCTTTATCAGAGCACGCAGGTTAAGCTCGTTCCATACATCGTCGAGGTCGACCGCCTGGGGACGGCGGCCAGCGCCGGTTTCCCGCAGCAGATCGAATATGCCGATGCCCGGGTCGTGCGCGCCACGCTCGGAAGCTTCGTAAGTAACTTCCGCTCGGTGACACCTGACGCCGTTGTCCAGAAGCAATACATCGACCGCACCTATGCGCTGCTGCGCACCTCCGACCCGGCCACCGAGAAGATCAATGCCTGGTTCCGTGGCAATTCGCCCTTTGATCGCGCTTTGACGATGACCGTCGCCGTGGAGGTGACCAACATCGTCCCTCTGTCGAACCAGACCTACCAGGTCGACTGGACCGAATTTCAGCGCGACCGGCAGGGCAAGGAACTTGGTACGCGTCGTTACCGCGGCATCGCCACCGTGACCCTCACCCCGCCGCAGGATGAAGCGGTCATCCGTCTCAATCCGATCGGGCTTTATTTGAGAGATTTCGAGTGGACAGCACAATTGTGAGTGCCAGCAGGAGAGTATCATGAGTTTTTGGAGGACAAGGGGAGCTGTCCTGTGCGCGGCCCTTTTCTTGTCGGGAGCACCGACATTTGCTCAGGCACAAGCGCTGAGCGCCAACGAGGCGCGCGCAACGGGTCTCTCCGGACAGTGGCAATCAGGGCAGGGGGTCGTGACCCGCGGCAATGACGGCAAGGTCATCTTCCTCTATGGCGAGGTTCAGCCCTCTGTCGTTTGTTCACCGCTGCAGGTTTGCGATATCGAGTTGCAAGCTGGCGAGATCGTTCGCGACGTCCTGCTCGGCGATACCGTGCGCTGGAAAGTTGAGCCTGCGACTTCCGGCGCGCCCGGCGGCCAGGCCGTGCATCTTATCGTCAAACCGTCAGAGCCCGGGCTGGTAACCTCCATGGTTGTGACCACCTCGCGGCGGACCTACCACATCCAGCTCAAATCACATCAGAGCCAGTATATGGCTCGGGTCGGCTTTGAGTACCCTGAGGATGTCAATGCTCGGTTTGCCGAGATTAGTGCACGAATGGAAGCCAGCATCGTTCCAGGCGCCGGCGTGCCCGCGGACCAGCTGAACTTTGCTTTCCGGATGAGTGGATCTGCGCCCTGGCGTCCAACTCGAATATATGGCGACGGCGAAAAAACCTATATCCAGTTTCCATCCTCGCTTTCCGGTCAGGACGCCCCAGTCCTGTTCGTCGTTTCCGGCGGTGAGAACCGCATCGTCAACTACCGCATGAATGGCGCGATGATGGTGGTCGACTATTACATCGATCACGCCATCCTCGTCTCCGGTGTCGGCCGGCAGCAGCAAAAAATCACCATCCGGCGGGGAGGATAGAGGATGTTGTCAGTGCTCCGCCGCCTCATCGCTACTTCGATTATAGCCGGTCTCCTGTCAGCTTGTCAGACGCTAGGACCCGTCGGTCTCATCCAAAGCACGGTAACGGCGCAGCTGTCGCCGGAAGCCGCCGACAGCATCGCCGGCGACATGGTTGGCAGGCTTGCCGAACAGGCCGGTCCCGGCACCACGACGATCCGGTTCACGCCCGATGGCTCGGTATTCGGCCACGCCCTTCAGGCATCCCTGCATAGCTGGGGCTATGCCGTCGTCACCGACCAGAAAACCGACGACGCCAATATCCTCGCTCTTGCCTATACCGTTGATGAGTTCGAGGGGGCAGTTCTGGTCAGGCTGTCAACGCTGCACTTCGATTTGACCCGCATGTACAAGCCGGGTGCCGAAGGTGCTGCCCCGGTCAGCCCGTTATCGATCCGGCAACATGGCTCGGCTGGCACGGCATGACGCAATCGCTCAAGCTTGGCGGAGCGGCTGCCGCATCCGCCCCGAAGATCCGCCGGCTGAACCGGCTGCCGATTATCGGTGCCATCGCTCTGGTGGTGATTTTTCTCGCCGTCATCTTCTATGGGCTGACGTCGAGAGGCCTGCGGTTTCGCGACACTGGTGACGCAGGTGGGGCGGGATCGCAATCGGCATCGACTTATGCTGACCAGCTAACCCGAGGTGTTCCCGACGGCATCATCGGCGAGCCGGCCCAGCCGCAATTCCAGCCGCTTCCACCTGCAACAGCGGAGACCGCAGCCAATCCCTTCCCGGCAGCTGAGAACCCGCCTCCGGTCTCCCCCCAACCCGCCACACCACAACTCGAGCCCGAAGAGGTCTGGCGGGCGCGGCTTGAGCGGGAACAGCACGAGCAGTATCTGCGCGAACAGCACCGGCAGCGCATGGCGCGGCTCCAGGCAAATGATGCTGCCTATGACTCTCCGATTGCTGTCAGCCTAAATGATCTCAATCGCGAACCGACATCGGAAGCGGCCGGAGGGACTCCTATGGCAGGCCAGCCCGCGCGGTCCGCAAGCGCCCTCGATCTCTACGCCGCCGCCATGCAAGGCGGGCTGACCGGGTCCAGCAGCGACCCGAACGGGCAGGCCGGAAAGGAACGGTTTTTCAATCAGGATATCGCGGAGCTCGGCTATCTGCCGAACCCGGTCGTGCCACAGATGTCGCCCTACGAGCTCAAGCGCGGATCGGTGATTCCTGCGACACTGGTAACCGGCATCAACTCCGACCTCCCCGGTCGCATCACCGCCCAAGTCAGCCAGAACGTGTATGATAGCGCCACGGGTCGCCATATGCTGATCCCGCAGGGCGCGAAACTGTTCGGACGCTACGATTCCAACGTCTCCTTCGGGCAGAGCCGCGTGCTGGTCATCTGGACCGATATTATCTTCCCGAACGGCTCGACGCTCCAGATCGGCGGCATGGCAGGAACCGATGCCTCAGGCTATGGCGGGTTCGCCGACAGGGTCGACAATCATTATCTTCGCACCTTCGGGTCCGCCATTCTTGTAGCATTGATCGGCGCCGGGACGGAAATGATGATCCCTCAGGACCGGAATGCGTTTGGAACCTCCAATAGCGCTGAGGATGCCGCCAGGCGCTCATTTGCCGAAAGCTTTGGCCAGATGTCGCAGCAGACCCTTTCCCGCAATCTAAACGTCCAACCGACGCTGGAAATTCGCCCCGGCTACCGCTTCAGTATCCTCGTTGATCAAGATATCGTATTTCCAAGCGGCTACCGTTAATTTTCGTTCGGCTCATTCGCCTGAAGATTTCCGATCCGCGCCCGATATTCAGTAGCTGTCATGTTCGTCCAGCGCTTCATGGCGAGTGTCAGGGCGCTGGTCGTGCTGTATTCGAGCAAACCGGCTATTGCGGAAATTGGAACCCCTGTTTGCGTGAGCAGCTTTTGGGCCATGGCCCGGCGTGTTTCGTCTAGCAGGTCCGCAAAAGACGTTTCCTCGGCGGCAAGAAGCCTGTGAAGCTTGCGAGGTGTAACGCCCATCGATTCCGCAATGAACTCCTTGCTGCACATGCCTGAACCCAAGACAGACCGGATCGCGGTTGCGGTCGTTGTGCGTACTGACTGGTCGTAAAGCGGCATATGGCGAATTCGGTATCTGATGAAACCGTCGATGATCGACTTCAAGGATTTCAACCGGCCGCTCGTTGGGCTCGCGAGGTATTTTCGGTCAAACCAAATTTCGTTCTGCTCTGCACCGAATTCGAGCGAACATCGAAAGTGTCTTGCATGGACCGTCGTATCATCCGGGGCCTCGTGCCGAAAACAGACTCGCGCGGGCGCCAGCTCCTGATTGCCAGTCACGATTCGTCCCATGTGCAGGCAGCTTGCGAGCGACAGTTCCATTTGCTGCCGAGGCGGTATAATCAATGGGCCTTGCCAGAAACGAAGGCAAACGAGTTCGGTGTCCACATCGTCAACGATCTGGAGCAAATATGCGTTGGTGTGAAAGCGCCAATAGCGAATAGTTTGCTCGATCCAGGCGCCGAGGGTGTCGACAAGCTGGGCAAGGAATACGATGGGGCCGACATTTGGAAAATGTGGCGGCATGCTCAATGCCAGCTCAATTCCGAGCGAGGGCTTTCCGTGCTCCGCCGCGATTAGTTCCATCAAGACGCCGTGTCGCGGCCACGAAATCAGCATATCAGGATCTGTTAGAGCAGCCGGATCAATTCCTACGCGTTGTAGCGTCTCCGAGGCGTCCCATTCGACGGGCCGCATGATCTCTTGAAGGCCGTAAAGAATTGCCGCGCGGATATAGGGTTCGCCGTTCCAGGACTGGGCGGTCATCTCGAATTTCCGCCATTCGAATCTATCGGGGAATCGGGACCCGTTAGTGCTAAATTGCCGCTACGGCAAGCAATCTTTCGACGATAAGACTTAACCCAGTCACATCCATGCCCCCATCTTTTCCGTGGGGCATCCGCTGCTACGCATCGTTCCGAAGAAGGACGAAGGGTTCCACACCTAATCCGTCGGCAATCCGCTCGATGTTGTCGAGGGAAACATTGCGCTCGCCGCGCTCGACGCCAGCAAAATAGGTTCGATCCATATTGATCTCGAGGGCAAAATCCTGCTGGCTCAGCCCCCGCTCTTTCCGGTGCCGTCGGATATTTGAACCAATGATCGCGCGTAGCCTGCCAGGGTGATTTTTCTTCACGCGGCAAGAACAGAGCAAAGTTGGTTTTAAGGCGACGGGTTTTAAGGATCATTTTGGAGGTAGCAAAGTCAGTATGGTGGAACAGCCACCACCTAATGTCCAAAGAGAGGGTGTGAAGGTAGCCTACATCGAAATCACACGCTTCGAAACTATTTTCAGTTCCCGGAGCCGATGGCACGATGGCGTTTCCTATAATCGCGGGGGGAATCACCCGTCCATCGCTTGAAGGCGTGCGTGAACGGCGGAGCGCTAGCGTATCCAAGAAGACCCGCGATACTCGCTATCGGGGCGTCGGTCCCGCTTAGGAGCTGAGCGGCGACACGTTCCCGAACCTGGTCAAGCATAGCTGCAAAGTTTGTATTCTCTTTCGCCAGGCGCCTCTGAAGGGCTTTGGGACTCATCGCGAGCAGTTCGGCAACATGAACCAAAGAACAGTATTGTGTACCGATCAGGCTAGGGATCGCCACGCCGACCGCCGCGAGAATCGAAGATTCGGCCGCGAATGACCGCCCGGTTCGAGAATGGAAGTACCTCTCAAACAGTCCGGTCAGAATCGAACTCTCATGCTCAATCGGCAGATCGTGCATTTCTCGCGCGTAAACCAGCTCGTAGTGGGGGCATCCAAATTCGAGAGGGCAGCGGAATAGCTGCTCATGTGCGGTGACATCTTCCGGCTCGAAGTGGCGGAAGCGAACTCGGCGAAACGCTTCGTCATCAAAAACTGCCAGACTTCGCACCATGCCGCAGACATTTGCGAGGGTGTGTTCCATCTGGTGGCGCGAAGGCGGAACAATTTCATCGCTGGCAAAACGAAGTATGATGTCCGCGCCATCGTCAGACGACAGCAGTTCCACCTCGAATCCGTTCGTATGGTAGCGGCAGTAGTCCCGCGAAACCGTGCACCACTCTCCCAGGGTCGCACTGAATTTCGCCAGCAATCCCATAGGGCCATAGTTCGAGAACGGCGCCGGCACCGCCTCTGCCCAGTCTAGGCCGAGCGACGATCGTTCCAGCTCCAGCGAGCTCCGCTCGAGCAGATCCCCAAACGACCGCCATGAGATCAACATTTCGGGGTCGGCTAGCGCGGCAACATCGATACCGGCTCGAGCCATCATGGCAGCATAGTCTCCCCCGACTTTGCTGACCAATTCTGGGTAGCCTCCCAACACTGCAGCTCGAATATATCCGTCACGTGAGAGACTGGGTTTCATGCGCGCTCCCTAAAACGTCCTCTAATATGAATTTTCTTTGTACGCTGGTATTGGCTAGGCGGCATACTAGTCGTTAAAAGCTTATATCCATCCATCGTCCTTTCTAAATTCATAATCTGATAACAACTTCCAAGTCAAAGAGACATGGAAACTCTCTATTTTTCGGTTGGGGTCGATGGCTGAGATATCTGTGTTCCCTACTATGAACGCCCCCGCAGAGCCTGGCGGGGCCCATCGGCCCCGCAACAGCACCGCGCGGATAATTCTTATACATCAGTCACTTATACTGGCCGCGACATGACACAATTAATGGGCTTCGGGCCAACATCTAGCACGACTTCAGCGAGTATCCCCGTCAGGACTAGGGTGGACTAGACAAACAAATGAATAAAATTCGATTTGGCATTACTACTCGTCTTGGCCTCGGCTTTGGCTTTATGCTTTCTTTGATGTTGGGCCTTACATGGATTTCCGTAACTCAGGTCAACGCCCTTAATGCGAACCTCACCCAGATCAATGAGATAAATGCTGTAAAGCAGCGCTATGCAATCAACTTCCGAGGTAGTGTTCACGATCGCGCTATCGCCATTCGCGATGTTGTACTTCTCGATGGGCCGGAAGTGCGATCGGCTATGACGTTGATCGAGCAGCTCGCCGACGACTACGCAGAAAATGAAACAGCGATGACCCGGATGATTGACGGGCCTGCTGGCGCTAGCGAGCGGGAACGCCATATCCTCTCAAACATCGCGCTGGTGCAGTCGCAAGCCAACCCGCTCGTGGCCAGAATAATTGAATACAAGGGATCCGGCTCACAGGCTGCGCTGACCCGTGCACTCGCGGAGGTACGCCCTCTTTTTGACGGCTGGCTGGCGGCGATCAACGAGTTCATCGATCACCATGAAGAGGCCAATCAGCGGATCGGCAGGGAGGTTCATCAGGCTGCCAGCAGCTTCCAGGCGCTGGCGCTGTGGTCATTGGGTATTGCCGCACTGCTTGCGATCGCCGCTGCAGCCGTAGTCAGCCGGTCGGTTACTCGCCCGCTTGGCAAACTCTCCGCTGCAATGAGGGGGATGGCGGACGGCAGCTATGAAATGGCCGTTCCACATCTCGGCAGGTCAGATGAAATCGGAGAGATGGCAGCGTCGGTCGAGGTCTTCCGACAGAATGGTCTTAAGGTTGAGGCGTTATCGGCCGTCGAGGCAGAGCGCATGGTCGCCGCGCTTGACGCCAAAGGGCAAATCGAAGCTGTTTCAAGATCGCAGGCTGTCATCGAATTCGAAGTTGATGGAACGATCCGCACGGCAAATCAGATCTTCCTGGACGTTACCGGATATAGCCTCCAAGAGATTCAAGGTCGCCATCACGGCATGTTCGTTTCCGAGGAGGCCCGCTTCAGTCCAGAATACTCGGATTTTTGGTCCTCGCTGGGCCGTGGAGAATCCAAGGTTGCCGAATTCCAGCGCTTCGGCAAAGGCGGCAAGGAGATCTGGATCGAGGCCTCCTACAACCCGATTTTTGACGCTCAAGGGCATGTCTACAAGATCGTCAAATTCGCGATCGATGTCACAGGGCGCAAAGCCGCCGTGAATCTGATCCGCGACGGACTTGCCAGGCTGGCAGAGGGTGACCTTACGGCCACAATCGACACCGCATTCGTTCCGGAGCTCGATGACGTCCGCCAGGCCTTCAATAGCAGTTTGCTGCGATTTGCGCAGATCGTGGCCAATCTTCGGTCAACATCGGCAAACCTGAAGACGGCGACTACGGAGATTCTTGCTGGCGCCAATGATCTGTCTGCCCGCACGGCGCGTCAGGCTGCGACCATTGAGGAAACGTCCGCCGCCATCCAACAGCTCTCAACCTCTATTGTTGAGCACGCACGCCAAGCCGAGGAAGCCAGCACTATCGCGCAGGATTCATCGGGAGCCGCCGAAGAGGGGCGGCAGATGATGGCGGAAACGAAGAATGCCATGGATCGTATCACGTCGAGCACAGCGCGTGTGGCGGAAATAATCGAGGTCATTGACCAGATTGCCTTTCAAACCAACCTCCTTGCACTCAACGCATCGGTCGAGGCTGCACGCGCCGGGGAAGCAGGAAGAAGTTTCGCTGTCGTTGCAGGCGAGGTGCGGACACTGTCGCAATCGGTCGCACGATCATCCGAAGAAGTTAAAGCTCTCGTGAGCCAGAGCACGCACGAGGTGGAAGTCGGGACCAAGCTGGTCGCTGCCACTTCGGAGACGTTGAACAAGCTGCTTGGAAGCGCGAAGGATTCCGCGACACGCCTTGAAATCATCGCTCGTCAAAACCGCGAGCAAGCGTCTGCAATTCACGAGGTCAGCCTCGCAGTCCAGCAGATGGACGAGATCACGCAACAGAATGCCGCGCTCGTCGAAGAGACCAATGCCACAATAGGGCAAACCGAGGAGCAGGCCGGCCAACTAGACGGCATTGTTCGTGTTTTCCGCGTCGCGGGGGAAGACGCCCAGTTTGATGAGCCACCGGTCCGCGGACTTCAACGTAAAGTACAGGCCGCCACGGTGCATCAGTTACGCGCCCACGGTAATGCTGCCCTCAAGGAGTCTTGGGACGAGTTCTAACCCGGCATAGGCGTCGCCAGGACCATAACCCGGAAGCCAGATCCAGCAACCCTCTCGCTGCACAGCTGCACTGCGCAGCGAGTTCCACGTGTGAACCAAATACCGCCAGGACAACTGGGGAACGTTCAAGTTGAGGAACCGAGTGTGCGTAAGAATCAGATCAAGCACAATTCACTGGAGAACCTTTCGGAGCTCACGATACACACCGGGCGTTTTGCGCGAGGCGTAATAGAGTATTTCTCCATAGACGCCCGCAATCCTGAATTATTGAAGGCACAGTGCGCTGCGCTTTCGCGGCTCATTCCTCTGCTCTATTTCATTCTGGTGGTGAATAGCTGGATGCTGGCAGCCAGCTTCTACCATACCGCGCCAATCTGGCTCACCATCTATGTATCGCTCGGCTTGACGGCAATATGCGCGTTTCGGCTCGTCGTCTGGTGGCGAACCCGTGGCGAGACGCTCACTGCAGAGAGAGCTTTACGAGAGCTTCGCCGGACTCCACGACTTACTGCTGTGCTGGGCATCGGTTTTACGACCTGGGCGGCCGCACTTTTTCCTTTTGGTGATGCGTACGCACAAGGTCATGTCGTCTTCTATATGACGATATCCGTCATCAGCACGATGTTCTGCTTGATCCATGTACGGTCGGCGGCTCTTATCCTCGCAAGCACAGCGGGCACGATCATCGTTGCGTTCCTCCTTTCACAAGAGACGCTGACATTTACCGCCATCGCGATAAATATCACGCTGGTGACCGCCGCTACGGTGATTGTCATCCTGATTCAAAGCCGCGATTTCGTCCGCATGGTCGAGGGCCGGAAGCGATCGGATGCGCTGAGCGCGGAGAACTTCCGGCTCGCCAATCTCGACAGCCTTACCGGCCTTCCCAATCGTCGTGCCTTCTTTTCGCGCCTAACGAAAAGCCTCAAAGATGCGGAAATGAACAGTTACCGCGTCGCCGTTGGCATCATCGATCTCGATGGCTTTAAGCCGGTCAACGATCTCTATGGTCACGCTACGGGTGACAAGCTGCTGATTGAGGTTGGCAGCAGGCTGCTGGAACTGAATCGGGATCCCAACGTGTTCATTTCCCGGCTAGGCGGCGACGAATTTGCGTTCGTGATCGACAACGCTCCTCACAATGCTGCCGTATTGGACCTCGGCGAGGCGATGGGCGGAGCGCTTCGAATTCCTTTTCATTTGACAGAGGCTACGGTTCAGATCTCCGGGTCTGTGGGGATGGCTGTTTACCCAGAGATTGCAACGACGACAGAACAGATTTTTGAGCGCGCCGATTACGCGCTCTATCACGGGAAGAGTTCAAGACGAGGTCGAGCCGTTCTTTTCTCAGACGAGCACGCGGCACAGATAAACAGCGACGCGCGCATCGAACAGGCGTTGAAGCTGGCAAATTTCGACGACGAATTTATGGTGGTTTTCCAACCGATTGTTGACCTCGGGTCCCAGACAACAATCGGTTTCGAAGCGCTCGCTCGATGGAGCAGTCCGACACTCGGAAAAGTGCCTCCCTCGCAGTTTATTCCGGTCGCCGAACGGGCTGGAATAATTGGTCAGCTTACGAGGCCGCTTTTGAGGAAGGCGCTTTCAACGGCAATTTCCTGGGAAGGCGACATCCGCCTGTCGTTCAACCTTTCCGCCTACGATCTAAATTCGCCCGAGGGCGTACTCGCCCTTGTTTCGATCATCGAGGGAAGCGGCTTCGACCCGCGCCGCCTTGATCTCGAAATTACCGAAACTGCGTTCACACACGATTTCGAACAGGTCGAGAAATCGATCTCGATGCTCCGTCTCCTGGGATGCGGAATCTCGTTAGATGATTTTGGAACAGGGTATTCAAGCCTCACCAGATTGCACGCCCTGCCGCTGACGAAGATTAAAATCGATCGAAGTTTCGTAACGGACCTGCACAAGAGCCCTGTGAGCTACAAAATCGTGAAGTCTCTCCTTGCCCTGAGCCGGGACATGGGACTCGATTGCGTCGTTGAGGGCGTTGAAACCAGAGAAGAAATGGCAGCTCTGAAGAAGCTCGGGGGTATTATGGTACAGGGATATTACTACTCACCTCCAATTCCGGACGATGAAACGTTTGGATTCCTGCTTGCGCGCCTGAATAGCTCCTCCCCGAGCGTCATCTCGAGAGGATAAGAATATGAGGGCCCCAACAATTATCGGGTTTTTCGATCGTCTCCCTGCCTTGCGGGCAGAACGTGCGAACCGCGGTGCTCGACGCGCTCCGAAGGGGAGGGGGCTAAACAGCATTCCAATCCGATTTGCCGTTATGACGGGGGCTCTGACTTCATTGTGCGTGGCCGCGCAGCTTTACCTGTGGGTGGGGATGGAGCGGGACCACGTCGCTATCTCATTGGTTATCGTTGTTCTGGCCTGTTCGATTATCATTCCGACACTGATTACCTGGGCTGCAGCCACGAAGCTCACAGGCCAGATCGATGCGTTGAAAAAAAGCACCGAAGCAATTGTGAACGGCGATTTCGATGCCCCCGTCGATGTAGATTGCGCTTGCGAGGTGGGTGGGCTGGCAGAAAGCTTCCGAAAGATGGTCGGACGCCTCAATTCTAACATTCTGAGAATGAACGTTCTTGCGTATAGCGATCCCCTTACTGGCCTCCCAAATCGGGCCGTAGCCACCCACATGCTCGGTCACCTGATGAGTGCCAACCGAGAGGGCAGCGTCATTTTCATCGACCTCGATGGCTTCAAGAAAATAAACGACAACCTGGGCCATGAGGCAGGCGATGAGCTTCTCAGGCAGGCCAGCCGTCGCATTATTGAAATCGGTCTTGAACGAACGGTCGAAGACCTAGATGCATGCACGACGCCATTTGGTGAACTTTGCGACAGAGCTCCGGAAGATGTCGTGTTTGTGCGCTTCGCAGGTGACGAATTTGTCGCCATCCTCCCAGGGCTCACTTCGCGTTCAGAGCTCGAAACAATCTCCGACCGAGTTGTTGCGGCTCTGAAGCAGCCGTTCCTGATCAAAGGCAGCAGCATCACGATCGGCGCCAGCGTCGGCATCGCGCGGGCGCCCGTTGATAGCCAAGAGGCCTTGGAACTCCTGAACTTCGCGGATCTGGCGATGTATGTGGCGAAGCAGGCTGGGAAGAACGGATACCGATTCTTCGATCCGGAAATGCGGAATGTTGTCGTAGAGCGGAACCGGATCGAATCTGACCTAAGGCAAGCAATTGCCCAAAACCAGCTTGTTCTCCATTACCAGCCAAAGCTCGATGCACGGAGCCTGGAGTGCACTGGAGTGGAAGCGCTTGTCCGCTGGAACCATCCTGATCGGGGAGTACTAGGTCCGGGAGATTTCATTCAGGTCGCCGAGCAAGCCGGATTGATGCGCGAGATGGGTTACAACATCCTTCGCATGGCCATTGTGCAATGCAGGGCGTGGCTCGATGCGGGAACGCCGCGCAAAATTGCGGTCAATATCTCACCTGCCCAATTTGAAGATAATTGCCTTGCTGAGGGCATCCTGGCGCTACTGTTTGAGTTCGACGTCGATGCATCGATGCTCGAACTCGAAATCACGGAGTCTATGCTTGTTTCTGACTTTGCTATGACAAAGACTCGCCTACTGGAGCTGCAGCAGGCCGGGGTAGAAATATCGATTGACGACTTTGGTGTCGGATTCTCCAACCTGTCCCAACTCGCACGGTTGCCGTTCAACGCACTCAAGATCGACCGGTCTCTCGTTGCGGATATTGGGGAGAATCAAAAGAGCGAGGGCATCGTGCGCGCCATTGTCGGTATGGCGCAGGCGCTTGGCCATAGGACCATCGCCGAAGGAATCGAGCATCCGGAACAACTGCAATTCCTCAGCTCAATCGGATGCGACCAGGTTCAGGGGTTCCTTTTCAGCAAACCGGTTGATGCCGCGGCGATCGATGAGTGGGAGAAGGACCGGCAGCAAAACCATGTCGCGGATCTCCAAGCAAAACTGGTGCGACACTTTACAAGTCACCGCTCAGCGTAGCTGACGATGAAACCGCAATAAAACCGCTTACATAAAAGTGAAGGCCGCGCATTTGAACGCACGGGAGCGACGGATCATAGAAGGGGGAGGGTAGAATATTCAGCTAGGTGCGTAAGTGGCGCGGCTCGCGCCAGTTGGAGGGTTTCGCTATCAAACGCGTTCTGGATGATTATATTGGGAACTTCATCGACAGTCTGGATTTAGGCCGCGATGAAGCGTCGATAAGATTTGCCATCGAAAGGCTCGCAGCCAACTCGGGTTTCGAACGATACGCATACGTGGAATATCGTGCGAGCGACCGGCGTGGACACTCTAATTATTCCCTGGAGTGGCAAGAGCGCTACGTAGATCAAAATTATTTCCTGCTAGATCCAATCGCGGTGCACGCCGGCCGAACGATGCGTCCGGTGACGTGGTCTTACTCTACGAGAAACGACAGCGACTCCCTAACCCGCCAGTTTTTTGGCGAAGCCAAGGACTTCGGAGTTTCGTCAGGACTGGCGTTGCCTATTCGGAGCAGTTTTGGAAGAACGGTTCTGCTCTCATTCGCCGCTGGCAGCGTGGAGCTGCCTGATATCGCGATCCGCGATTTCGCATATGTGGCGACCGCCGTGGCTTATCTCCACATCGGTATGCGCGATCTTGCATCCCTAGTTCCCACCGGCAGCGCCGAACTATCTCCTCGCGAGCAGATTTGCGTGATGTGGGCGTCTTTTGGAAAGACGAAAGCTGAGACTGCGCAGCTATTGGGTGTAACGGAGAAAACGGTTCGTTTCTACCTGGAACGCGCCCGAGAGAAGCTTGGCGCATCGAATATAAGTCATGCGGTGCGGATCGCGCTGTTGCGTGGATTGCTCGACTAAGGCTCATCCGTCGACGGAACCGCGGGAATATAGCCTAAACAGTCGATCATGATCTGGACGGCTCTTGCTTGTGTTTTGCATTCAAGCATCGCCTGGCTATACGATTCCGTGAGGTCGCTATCCGGGGTTGCCGCCTCGGTGTTCATAGCCGAAAAAATCTCCTCCGCGCGTTGGAGCAGCCGCCTATGCTCAACGATGGCCCTGACGGCGAGGTTCTCTCGCTGCGCATCATCGAGCGGATCAAGCAACTCGCGAATTTCCGCTTCAAGCGTGGAAGGATCTTTCGTGACGCGTTTTCCCATCCTGGCCCCAGCGGCTTAGTCTGCGGTACGCCCCCGCAGACAATAATCCTTGAACCCAAGCCGGGGGGTAGAAACCGTTTTCCGACGGCCCTG
>Ga0172382_10004051_pt1 | contig 22719 bp, 23 predicted proteins | sample Leawel138RmetaG_FD_122245 | JGI IMG/M metagenome (GOLD analysis project Ga0172382, IMG submission 122245) | Leachate microbial communities from a municipal landfill in Southern Ontario, Canada - Leachate well 138R metaG | ecosystem: Engineered > Solid waste > Landfill > Unclassified | place... | reverse complement strand
GAGTTATAAAATCAAGCAGTGAAGTAAACCACTACAAGCTAAATAAAAATGACTTCTCTATACAAGAAATCAAATCAAACAAAATCGTAGAAATAGCTAATGAACTTATATGCAATAGCGTTATTAAGTAAGTTTTTGCTAAAATTCAACTAATTTAAACAAGGTGATATTTTAAATTATGAACATACTTATATTTACTTCAACAGGTGATATATCAACATTTAATAGCCAAAGACCAGAGTTAGAGATATATGTTTCCTTAGCCAAAAATGGACATAAGCTAGTGTTAATGGCTCAAGACAATGGTATATATTGCAAAAGACTTATTGAGCATGGAGTAGAAATCGTACATGCCCTACACTCAAAAAAAATAGATTTAAAAAATATAATACTCGCAAAAAAAATAATTAAAGAAAAAAAAATTGACATACTCTATGCAACATCTTCAAGAGGCATATCAAATGCAATTTTTGCCTCACTGTTTACAGATGTAAAACTAGTAACATACAGAGGAACAACAGGAGGTCTTTACAGGTATGACCCCAGCGCGTATCTAAACGCACTAAATCCAAGAGTTGACGGTGTAGTTTGCGTCTCAGAGTCTGTAGAGCGACATGTTAAAAAACAGCTCTTTAGTAATACTCAAAAAGCTGTCACTATATATAAAGGGCATGATGTAGAGTGGTATGACCAAGCTCCTGCTAATCTTGGAGAGTTTAAAACGGACAAAAACAACTTTAATGTTGCTTTTGTAGGAAACGTAAGACCTCACAAGGGTCTTATCTATGTTTTAGAAGCAATGAAATATGTCTCAGATTTACAAAACCTGCATCTTCTGCTTATAGGAGACAAAATATCCCAAGAACCGCACGCATCCAGTATAAAAAATAGCGGTATGAGCGAAAGAATACATATAACGGGATACAGGAGTGACGTTCCAAGCATCATATCTGCATGTGACATATTAATCCACGCTTCGACAAGAAAAGAGGGGCTACCAAGGGTTATTTTAGAGTCTTTGGCCAGCGGAACCCCTGTTATAGCATCTGCAAACGAAAGCTCTTTAGAGATAATAGAAGACAGCGTAAACGGCTTTATTGTACCCATAAAAGACGCAAAAGCAATAGCACAAAAAATAAGAGAGCTGTACGACTCACCGCAGACTCTGCAAAATCTAAAAGAGCATGCTAAAGATGTCATAAAAAATAAGATGTCGCATGAGAACACTGTAAAAAAATATATAGAGTATTTTGAATCTCTTTTAAAAAAATAAAAGGTCGCTATTTAAGCATAAGAGGAAAGTTACTTGACTATAATTACAAAGAATAAAACAAAGCATTAAGGATTAGATGAAAATGAAAGGGATTATACTAGCCGGCGGGAGCGGCACAAGACTTTACCCTATAACAAAAGGGATAAGCAAGCAGTTAGTTCCCATCTATGATAAACCGATGATATATTATCCCTTGTCCGTTTTAATGCTTGCGGGAATCAAAGAGGTATTAATTATTTCTACTCCTCATGACCTGCCGCGATTTGAAGAGCTTTTAGGCAACGGAAGTGATCTGGGAATGAAATTTTCTTATGTTGCGCAGCCCTCCCCCGACGGGCTTGCACAAGCTTTCATACTTGGCGAAGAGTTTATAGGAGACGACGATGCTTGTTTGGTTCTCGGAGATAACATATTTTACGGACACGGTCTTACAGAGCTTTTGGCTACCAGCGTAAAAAACGTAAAAGAGGAGAACAAAGCAACTGTATTTGGCTATTATGTAAGCGACCCACAGAGATACGGAGTAGCTGAATTTGACTCAGAGGGAAATGTAACGAACTTGGAAGAGAAACCGAGCAACCCAAAAAGCAATTATGCAGTTGTAGGGTTATATTTCTACCCAAATGACGTAATTAAAAAAGCGAAAAATGTAAAACCTAGTGCTAGAGGCGAGCTAGAGATAACCACGCTAAACCAAGACTATTTAAACGAAAAAAGATTAAAAGTTGAACTAATGGGGCGTGGCTATGCATGGCTGGACACAGGCACACATGAGTCACTGCTTGAAGCCTCCCAATACATTGAGATTTTAGAAAAACGCCAAGGGCTAAAAGTAGCATGCCTTGAGGAGATAGCTTACGAGATGGGCTATATAACAAAAGAGCAGCTTTTATATCTTGCTGAACCGCTCAAAAAAAATCAATATGGACAGTATCTTATAGCAAAAGCAAAGAGAGGCAAGTATTATGACCATTAACCCAACACTCTTAAGCGGAGTCTTTGAGATAATACCGTCTGTTTTTAGAGACAACAGAGGTTATTTTACAGAAAGCTTTAGACTTGATGTAATGCAAAAAGAGCTTAATCTTACAAAACCTTTTGTTTTAGAGTTTGAATCAAGATCTCTTAAAAATACACTAAGAGGATTGCACTATCAGATAGAGCCGCACGCACAGTCAAAGCTTGTAAGCGTAAGTTATGGAAAAGTTTTGGATATTCTTGTAGATATCAGAAAATCATCAAAAACTTTTATGCAGCATATCTGTGTAGAGTTAAGTGATGAGAACAACAAGCAGCTCTATATACCTGAAGGTTTTGCACATGGATTTTTAGCCCTATCTGACACAGCCGTAATGCACTATAAACTTGACGGCTATTATGATGCAGAGTCATATACCGGCATAAACATCTTTGACAAAGAGCTAAATATTGAGCTTCCCATAGATAGAGATTCACTCATAATTTCACAAAAAGATATAGAGTTGCCATCTTTAAAAGATGCCACACTATTTGAATAAAAGAGTATTATGAAAAAAAAGCTAATAATTACTGGTGCAAGCGGATTTATAGGAAGCTATCTACTTAAGAGCATATTGGAAGATGGCGAGTTTGAACCAATTGTTTTAGTAAAAAGCACTTCTGATTTATTTAGAATAGAGAAGCTTCTTGAAAAGTGCAAAGTTTACCATGTGGATAAAACAGATATAGAGACAATCTTTACTCAAAACAGCATCTACGGTGTGCTGCATTTGGCAACACTATATAAAAAATCACACAGCAGTAGCGATATTGAAGAGATGATATATTCAAATATAACATTTCCCACAAAACTAATCGAATCAGCTGCCAAACATAAGTGCAAGTTTTTTATAAATACAGGAACTTTCTTTGAGTATGACCTCTACTCAAATCCAATCAGGGAATCCTCAAAACAGACGCCTTATAACCTCTATGCCTCAACCAAAGCTGGATTTAACTCTGTTCTTAGCTACTATGCTAATACTTCGGCATTAAATATTGTGAGTCTAAAGCTTGCTGCCCCGTTTGGGTATAACGACAACCATAAATTAATTCCGTTTTTAATAAACTCTCTGCTTGAGAACAAAGAGGTCATACTTGAAAAAGGTGAGCAGGAGTGGGATTTTGTATATGTCAAAGATGTAATAGAAGCATTTAAAAAAGCTATATTATTTTCATCAAACAGCCAAAGAAGCCTGCATGAAGATATATTAATAGGAACCGGCCTTAAAGTAGCCGTAAAAGAGATTGCAGATATATTAAACAAACTACATGGAGAGAAGCTGATAAAATGTACAAAAGAGTACCCATGCAGCCAAATATTTGAAGCATATACAGACAACTCAAAAGCAAAAAATATGCTTCAGTGGCTCCCGAAGTATTCAATAGAAGAAGCGTTAAATGAGACATATAATTTATATAAGGAAAACAGAAAATGAAAGATAAAATTTTAGAGTTAGTAGCAGAGTTTATAGATAAACAGGAGAAAAAATTTATACCTGGTGAGTCAATAGTTCAATACACTGGACCAACAATAGATAAAGATGAATATACAGCAATTATCGGTACCGTTTTAGATGGCTGGTTCGGGCTTGGGGCTCAAGCTACAGAATTTGAAGCTAAAGTTGCTCTAAGACTTGGAAAACTCCATGCTGTGTATGTAAACTCCGGCTCATCTGCAAATTTAATAGCTCTAGAGACCATGAAAGAGATCTACTGCAAAGAGAAAAAAACATATAAGATAATAACACCTGCCGCATCATTCCCGACTACTGTCAATCCTATAATCCAACTGGGGTTTGAGCCTCTATTTGTAGATGTTGAACTTGGTACATACAACATGGTTGACGAACAAGTTCTAGACGCCCTAAAGGATGATGACGTTATCGGCATCATGTATGCACACCCGCTTGGTATTCCTGTTGCAAATACTAAAAAATATTATGAACTGATTAAGCAAAAAGGTGGTTTTTTAGTGGAAGATTGCTGTGATGCTCTTGACTCTACATATAATAACGGTGATTTGGTAGGAAAGTATTCCGATGCTGCTACATTGTCATTTTATGCAGCTCACCACATTACAACCGGAGAAGGCGGAATGGTTGCATTCTCACAAAGAAGTGCTGCAAACATTGCCAGATCATATAGAGACTGGGGGCGCGCATGTTTTTGTTCCGGCAAAGATGTCCTCTCATCTACCGGGGCATGTAACAAAAGATTTGCGGATTGGCTTGGAACAGGCGTGATAACCGACCACAGATACGTATATGACAGAATAGGCTACAACGTAAAACCTCTAGAGCTTCAAGCTTCTATGGGACTGGCACAGCTAAAAAAACTAGATGCTCTGACACAAAAAAGAAAAGATAACTACACATGCTTAAATAACTTTATGAAAAGATATGAAAAATACTTTATCTTGCCTACGACAGTTGAAGGAACTACAGCTTCATGGTTTTCATACCCTATAACCATCAAAGACGAAGCACCATTTAAGAGAGCCGATATAGTTGAGTTTTTAGAAGAGAATAAAATTCAAACAAGAAACTTTTTTGCAGGTAATCTGCTTGACCATCCTGCCTATAAACAATTTGATTTTGATCTGAGATACCCACTTGATAATGCATCAAAAATCACAAACCAAACATTTATGATTGGTGTATGGCCTGGGCTAAATGAAGAGATCTATCAATATGTATTTAAGGTATTTGAAGATTTTTTTGCAACTAGAGGTCTAAAATAGCATGAATATCTTACTGACTGGCACTGCAGGATTTATCGGAAGCAATTTTGTTCCATATTTTTTAGAGAAATACCCGGAGTATAATCTTGTAAACCTTGACCTTTTGACATATGCGGGAAATCTTGAAAACTTAAAAGAGTGCCAAAACAATCCAAGATACAAGTTCATAAAAGGCGATATCTGCAACCGCGAGTTAGTAGAGTTTATATTTAACGAGTACGACATAGAGGGAGTTATCCACTTCGCGGCGGAATCACATGTGGACAACTCTATTAAAAACCCAGGGGTCTTTATAGAAACAAATGTCAACGGTACTTTTACTCTGATAGATGTAGCATACAAATATTGGATGGATAAACCATTTACATATAAACAGAAGTATCAAAACTGCAGATTCCATCATATCAGCACCGATGAAGTCTACGGCACCCTTGGAGAGAGCGGTCTATTTAGCGAAACAACTCCTTATGCACCTAATTCTCCATACAGTGCATCAAAAGCAAGCAGCGACATGATAGTTCGAAGCTATCAAGAGACTTATGGCTTAAACACGGTAATAACAAACTGCTCAAACAACTACGGCCCTAAACAGCATGACGAAAAACTAATACCTACCATCATAAGAAATGCGCTGGCGGGTAATCCTATTCCCATATACGGTGATGGTAAAAATATACGAGACTGGCTCTACGTGCTTGACCACTGCAAAGGGATAGATCTGGCTTATCATAAAGGCAAAGGCGGAGAAGTGTATAACATAGGCGGAAGAAACGAGCGAACAAATCTTCAAATAGTCAATACTATTTGTGAGATACTAGACAATAAAGTTCCAACAGACAAAAGCTATAAAGAGCTCATCACATTTGTTGAAGATAGAGCTGGGCATGACAGACGCTACGCCATTGATGCCTCTAAGATAGAAAACGAGCTCGGCTGGAGAGCCGATGAGACTTTTGATACCGGCATAATAAAAACAATCGAGTGGTATTTGAAAAAGTATAATAAGGGTATGCATGAGTAAAGAGTTCAACCCTCTAGTTACTTTTTTTATACCAAGCTATAACCATATCAAGTATGTGGAAAAATCTATAGTCTCTGTATGTGAACAGACATATAAAAACTTAGAAATCATTATTATAGATGACGGCTCAACGGACGGCTCTCATCATTTAATTTTAAAATTGCAAAAAAAATATGGTTTTAAATATATTCATAGACTAAACAAAGGTTTAATAAAAACACTTAATGAAGCATTAGAGATAGCCAATGGAGAATATATCTGCTGGGGTGGCTCTGATGATTACTTTGCCTTGGATAAAGTTCAAAAACAGGTGGATTTTTTTAAAACACACCAAGAGTATGCAGTTTGCTATGGCAAGATGATCTATATTGACAGTAACGGCAATATAAAAAAAGAGGCAAAAACAAAATATAATGCCTCCGGTTTTGTTTTTGACAAACTTCTATACAGAAATTTTATTACACTGCCTACAGTAATGGTTAAAACTTCTGTCATAAAAGAGTTCGGCGGCTTTGATGAAAGATTTTTTCTTGAGGATTACCCTTTATGGCTAAAAATTTCAAAAAAATACAAAATAGGTTTTCTTGATGAAGTTTTAACTTACTATAGACTGCACGACTCAAATGTCAGCGGAGATCTCTTTAAAATGATAAAAGAAATAGAACATATTCTAGCTGATTATAAAAATGAACCTGAATACAAAAAAGCGATTAAAATGTTGCACTACAGATGGTTCTGCGATCTGTCAAAACATAACAACAAAGAGATGACAAAAGAGTATATGAAAAAATCATTTCTTTACTCATTTTACAAACCAAGATATATTAATAGTTTATTGAGATATTACTTGAAGGGAAAAAATGCATAAAAGCAGCACTGCCGTTATTTGCCTATCTCCAAATAGCGGAGGTATGGAGATTAATGCTATGAAACTGGCACAAAAGCTCAGCCTGCATTCAAATATAACCCTGATCGCAAAAGAAAACAGCTTTATCAAAAACAATCACTCCAAATATATACAAAACAGCCAGGTCAATATAGAAACAATAAAGTTTCGCTCCTCCATAAGCTTCTCAATATATTCAAGGACAAAAGAACTCATAAACAAAAATAATATTAAAAATGTCATATTTTTTGGAGCAAGTGAATTAAAATCGCTCTATTTTGCATTTTTAGGTCTTGATATAAATTTGATTATTGTGCACAGCACCACAAAGTCTACTCCAAAAAAAAGTTTCTTTCACAGACTGATTTACAGTGACGTCAATTGGCATATTGCAATATGCAAACATCTTGAGAAGAATGTAAAAAAGATAATTCCTTTTGGAAAAAAAAGCCGGCTGAAAGTCATATACTCCTCTTTTGATATAAAAAAGATACAAAAAAATACAGACGAAAAAATTCTTACAATACTCCATACCGGGAGAATAGCTGAAGGAAAAGGGCAGACAGATGCCATAAAAGCTTGTAAAAGCCTATTTGAAAATAACATAGAGTTCAATTTTTTTGTGGTTGGTGGTTTTGAGAACGATGCTTATAAAAATAAGTTTATGGATTTATACAACGATTTACCATACAAAGACAAAATAGTTTTGGTCGGATTCACAAATGACGTTGAATCATACACTGCAAGATCGGATATTTTCTTATTTCCTAGCTACGGAGAAGGTTTAAGCAATGCTTTTGTTGAGGCTCTTAGCAATAATCTTGTCTGTATCTCTTATGACAATACATCATTTTCGGAATTTAAAGAACTTGGTTTTTATACTCATCTGGTCAAAGATAGAGATATTGATGAACTCTCAAAAAAACTACTTTTTGTGTCAAAAAATATAGATAATGAGATATTAAGAGCAGAACCAAACTTTGAATTGGCAAAAAATGTATTTAACACACAACAAGAGATAGATAGCTATCTGGAAATTTTAGTTTAGGCGGTAATGAGATGAAGACATTAATAATAGGCAAAAGCAGCAATCTCTCAATTAGATTAATGAATTTCATTGAAGATGCAGAGCTATTGTCAACACGCGATATTTGCAATGAAGAGATACCATGGAAAAGCTATCAAGGTAAAGAATTAAACATTATTTTCAATAACTTTCAAAAAGCAACGATGTTAAATGACTTAACATCCCCTGTAAATTATATTAAATACTCTATTTTAGCTACTTCGATAGTATTAGAAAACTTGGCAAAACATCAGAATATAAATAAAATTATATATACAAGCAGCAGTTCCGTATATGGAAATAATATTTTTTGTAAAGAGAGTGATGATATAAAGCCGATTAACCTTCACGCATCACTAAAAGCTTCAAATGAGAGATTAATTGAGCAGTTTTGCAAACTTAATAATATAGACTACACAATAACGAGAGTTTTCAATATGTACGGCGGTGATGATGAGTTTTCAATAGTTTCAAAGATCATAAACAGTTATATAAACAATGAAGTTTTAAATATTGCAAATCACGGCTCTGCTATAAGGGACTTTATCCACATTGACGATGTAGTAAAGATTTATAGAGACATCTTAACGATTAAAAACTTGCCGATTCTAAACATAGGCTCCGGAGAGGGAGTATCTATAAAAAATATAATTGATTACCTTAAACTAAACAATATTAACATAAAAACGACAAATATCTCAAGAAGCGAAATAAAAATGTCAACGGCAGATAATGATCTCCTTTTAAAAAGTATTAAAACAAATAATTTCACTAAAGTCGAAGACTATATTTTAAAAGTCATTCAACAAAAAAGCAAGGATTTTTAATTGACAAGAACTAAAAGAGATTACCTTGTTTACTATATCTATTTTTTTATATTTATAACTCCTCTTAATACATTTAAGAGCCAACTGTTCATAACAACTACTCTGCTATTAATTGGATGGCTCTTAACTTTTGATTTTAAAGAAAATAGATTTATTCAAGAGTTAAAAAAACTTTTCTCCTTCCCTCCATTCTTGCTGATAGCTCTATTTTTTCTGTTAAATTTTATATCTTTTTTATGGTCTTCAAATATCAAAGATTGGCTTCATATACAAAGTTTTTTCAAATACTATTTAATAATAATACCTGTTTTGGCAACAACACTTACTGCAGATGAGGCAAAAAATGCTTTTAAAATTTTCTTAGTTAGTCTTACTTTTTATGCAATTTTTACCATTATGATCTATTTAGGCCTATTGACAGTTACAAAAACACCTGAAAACCCATTTGGAACTTTGGCATACTCAGTTGCGACCCCATTTATGGTTATAGGCTTCTTTTGTGCTATTGTTCTATCTCTTTACGAAAAAAACCAAAAAATAAAATATATTTTTTATATGATTGCCGTTATGTTTTTTATCGCAATATTTATCCAAAACGGAAGAGCCGGTCAGCTTGCTTTTTTCGGAACCCTTTTTATGTTAATGATTATATACTCAAAAAAACTTATCAGTCTCAAAAGTACTATTTTTGTCGTAATCGTAGTTATATTATCTTTGTCTGCGATTCACTTCTTAGGAAAAGACAAAAGATTTATAAAAGGATTTAACGAGGTAAAACTTTTGGTAGAAAAAGGTGAGTTTAAAGGCAGCTGGGGAGCAAGGGCATATGTATGGAGCGGTGCCATAGAAGGAGTAAAAGAGAACCCTTTTTTGGGTGTCGGAGCAGGCGGCAATATCGACTATATTCTTGAGTTTCAGAAAAACAACCCATTCTACTCAGACTCTACAGTCTTAGCAACACATAATCTGCACGTAGATATCTTATTTAAATACGGCATATTTGGATATACCCTATTTATAGGCAGCATAATACTGCTTATACTTGCACTGTCTCAAAAAGAAGAGAAGCTTTTTGGACTTCTTGGAGTTGTGTTTTTTTCAACGATTTTATTTAGCTCTCTTGGAGATGATATGCTAATCATCAAACCGGTTAACAACGTATTTATAAATATTTTTATATTGCTATCTGTTATTGTTATTAAAAAAAGTCCTGAAAAGAGATTGAACACTTAGTGTCTGTCAATTCCTTGCTCACACTTAAATTGCTTGCTCCTCTTTTTCTCCTCCATAAGCTCTAAAGCCCAATCTGAACTTATTTTTTCCCTGATACTTCTTGGATGATATAGATGAAAAACATTCGCCACATATTTTGCAGATTTTAATTTAAGTCCTATAGCCTTAAATCGCCACTCAAGATCGGTATCGTCCCCTACAGCAGTATCTCTATATGCCTCATCGTAACCGTTTATCTCAACTATATCTTTTTTAAAACATGCATAATTACATCCGAGTATCGAGGTGCTTGCTTTTCTATTTTTTATAAATGTTTTGTATATCCACCCATCAGGTGAGACACGAAATCCATCTTCGCTATGCCTTTCAATAGCATCTTTTGCAATAAACAGATATCTAAACAAGAATGTCTTCTCTAATGTAAGAGTTGACAACTCTCTATCTCTTAATTTTTTTGAGTATTTAGGTCCAAGGTTCATCCTTCTTCCGCTTAGCACATATCCATCCTCTGCAAGCTTGACATAAGACTCCACGAAAGTACTATATGGCACACAATCACCATCAATAAATATTAAAAAATCTCCACTGCTTGCGATTATACCGTTATTAAGAGAGCGGGTTTTTCTTATTCCAAGATCCTCTTGAGTTGTATGCTTAATGTTAAAATCTTTAATAGATTCTATATACTCTCTCATTTGAGTATTCTCTCCATCCTCCGCTATTACTACTTCAAAATCTGTGTAAGTCTGATATCTCAGAGCATCCATTATAAGCTTTAATGCTTCAACATCCTTGTATACTGCTATTATCAGACTTACTTTTCTGTTTTTGTCAAGCATTAGAGGATTTTTCCCTTTTAAAGTTTCTGTACATTGCCTAATCATCCTGCTAGAAAATTATTATTTTTTAAACTATCTATATACTCTTTTATGCTTCTTGTAGCTCTCCATCCCAAGGCTTCTGTCTTATCTGTCAAAACATCCGCACTCATTCTGTTGCCTTTGCGCTCAGGTAGCATATTTATCTTACCGCCAAACATTTCTGCTATTTCAAGAATAGTATAACTCTCAGGACTGCCAATGCCGAACTCATCTCCGTAACCGTATTTTCCTACAAGTACTAATCCGTCTATGATGTCTTCGATATGTGTAAAGTTTCTCTTCTGCGTACCTGGACTTACTATTGTTAACGGCTCGCCTTTTTTCATCTTCTCTTTAAAAAGTGCTATAAGTGTCGCATATTTTCCGCTTTGAATCTCCCTTTTGCCATAAACATTGTAAAAGTAGACAATAGCATAAGGCACATTGAACCAAACCCCATAGTTTTCCACCAGTTCCGTATTTGACGCTTTTGTCCATGCATATGGACTTTGACTTCGCCCAAGCCCTCCATCTCCAAACTTAGTACTGCTCCCAGCATATACTATTTTAGCACCAGTTTTTCTGGCAAACTCCAAAACCGCAAATATACCGTTCTTGTTATACTCCCACACCTTTTCTATATCATCAAAACTCTGCTCCACTCTTGAGTATTCCCCGAGATGATATATTATATCTGGAGAAAAGGTTATCAGCTTCACTATATCAGAAGTAGAGCCTTTTATGTATATTACGTTCTCAACATGATTTTCTATACTTCCTGTAAAGTAGTTATCTAAAGAGTAGACTTCGTTCTCCGCCTCAAGGGCAAGTCTTTCACATAAGTTGGAACCTATAAAGCCCGCTCCTCCTGTTACTAGTATTTTCTTTTTTCTTATATTCTCAGTCTGCATTGTTAAACCTATCTATTGTCTCAAATATATATTCTGCTCTCTTTAGGTCAGTGTGATACGCCAACATCTTCTTTAAACCGTTTTTAGCTATCTTTTCTCTTTTGTCTTCATGTTTTAAATAATATTTGCCAAGATCTACCAAGTCGGAAAGATTATCTTGTATAAATATAGCCTCTTTTTCGTGTTCAAAATTATTTGGTATAACGATACCCGGCTTTTGACTCATCATAAATCCTCCTACCGCAGGCACTTCCCAATATCTCATAGTATCCCATCCGCCACCTCTAAGATTTAGTATGATCTTACAAGCCGCCAATTCCTGTAAGTAAAAATCCCCTTTCCGTTTATACTTGCTAAACCTCTGATTTCTTGATGTACCGTTTTGCCTACAATTAAACTCATTTTCTAGTATAGCAAGCGCTTTAGTCCTTATAGGATGAGACTCGACTGCCCAAAAAGAGAAATCATATTTATACTCGTTTTTTATATTCGGGAGTCTGTCAAAATTAAAGCACATTGGAAGAGGAAATACATTCTCCTTATGCTCAACATCTACCAAATACTCTCTTTTAAAAATTATATCAAACGGTCTAATATTTACAGCTTCTTGATACAGCACAGAATAACCGTAGGATTTAAGGTCGACTCCTATCTCACTCCCATCACCGCCATCGATAAAAACAACGGGTGTTTTTGCAGGAATTTTATGAGCTATCTCTATATATGTTTTAAATGCTTCTACTTTGCAAGAACCCACAAAAACATAATCGAACTTTTTAAAATCCATATTTCTAAACAGTGATTTAAAGAAAGAGCCTTTGATATAACCATTGTTTTTAGGATATTTTCTATACGGCACGTGAAATTTTTTGTTCCATTTGTAGTCTATGACATTGTCAAGCCCGAACTTTTTTACTAGTCCGCTGTATGTAAGATCCTGAACATAGTCAAAAGACTGTGTGTTTATATATAATATTTTCACCTATACACTCTCCAAAACACTATTTACTTCCTCAAATTGCTTCACTTCCTCAAAAACATCTTGCGCTTTTTTGCGCCCACTAACAGCAAGCTTCTCTTTTAACTCTTTATCCATATACAAAAGCTCTATCTTCTCGGCCAGTGAATCAGAATTCTTACTTTCAAATAGCAGACCGCTTTGTCCATCATCAATTATCTCTAAGGGGCCGCCGTCATTGCTTCCTATAACGCATATACCGCACTGCATAGCCTCTATAAGAACTAGACCAAAGGTCTCTTTATGTGTTGCTAAAACGATTACGTCACACAGCTTCATATGGGCTTGCGCTTCATTTGTAAACCCGGTAAATACTATGTTTTCATTAAGGTTGTCGCGCGACACCTCATCCTGAAGCTTTTTTAAGTAAAGCTCATCCATAGCATGACCGATGACAAGCCCTTTTATATCTATGCCCTTACCTTTGAGCTTCTTTATAGCGTCTATTAAAAGATACTGCCCTTTTGGCTCTTCTATTCTTCCGACTATACCGATTATAAAATCGCCATCTTTGATGCCGTAATCTTTTTGCAGCTGCTCTTTTTTATCTTGCTCTATTTTATCGCATCCCGCAGCGCCTATATACGAAGTGAGAACTTTTGGTCTTATCTCTTGGGGTATAAACTGTTCTATCTGACTCTGCACCCGTTTTGTAACGGCTATCATCAGGTCAATATTTTTATATAGCCATCTATGGTAAAAATCACTCTTAAATCTGGTCATATGCATATGTCTAGTCTGAACAATTTTTGGAGACTTTTTTGAGATTTTTTTTGCAAGAACTGCTGTTGGGAGATCTTTTGTCCAGTGAACATGAAGCAAGTCGATATCGTGTTTGTCTATTAACTTTGCTATTTTAAAGGCGTTAGAAAAGAGAGAAAAAAATGATTTTCGCTTTGTCTCAAAAAACTTTATACCGCTCTGTGAAAACTTATCCTTTAGCTTACCCTCTTCATTTATGATACTTACAATATTCATTCTGGGGTTTAGGTATAAACAGAGTTTATACATATAGAGTTCCAACCCACCCAAATCAGGTGAAAGGCAAATTTCTAGTATATTTTTATTCAAGTGACAAGGTACCTTTTGTTATAATGCGCGTATTTTAACTAAATATAAATTATTTTCATATAAGAAGCGATACGCACATGAGCTACAAATACGCACTAAATCAAAATTTTGAAAATTTCAAAGAGTCTCTTGTTGATATAAAAAGATACTTTGAACTCTCTAAAAACTCTATACACAAAGCAAGAAACGAGATAAAAACTATTATCTTTGAGGATAAAGAACTTGTAGTAAAATCTTTTAAAATCCCAAATATCATCAACAAAATTATATACACATTTTTTAAAGACTCTAAAGCAAAAAAATCATATGACAACAGCATGAGAATTATAGAGTTTGTACCAAAACCTATCGGCTATATTGAGTTTAAGAGATTTTGCTTGATTGATGAGAGTTACTTTGTAAGTGAAAACTTCAAATACGACTTTACCATACGAGAGCCGCTTATTGATGACTCATTTGAAGACAAAAGTACTGTTTTAAAGGCTTTTGCCAAGTTTACGCTAGCACTTCATGAAAACGGTATTTTTCATCTTGACTACTCTCCGGGAAATATTTTGATAAAGAGAGAGAGTGACAACTATACGTTTAAAATAGTGGATATAAACAGAATGCGCTTTGGCAGTTTAAGTCTAGAGGAGAGGCTTGAAAATTTTGCTAAACTTTGGGCAAAAAATGATGATTTGCAGATAATTATCAAAGAGTATGCAAAGCTTTTTAATAGTGACGAAGAGAGTTGTGTTAAAATAGCGCTTAAATACTCTCAAGCCCATAAAGATAGAAAAAACAGAAAAAAAAGATTAAGAGGAGTAGACGTTGTTGATTAGTACGATGTATCACAATATAAATTCTGATAAATACTCAAATGATTTTAATGTTTTTAGGAAGCATCTCTTATATATAAAAGAGAACTTCAGTGTCGTACTACCAAGAGAAACGCTAGAGGGCAGAAAAAACATCTGCCTTACTTTTGATGATAGCTTCTACAACTTTTATGAGTATGTCTTTCCGCTCTTAAAAGAGCTGGGTCTTAAAGCTGTTTTGGCGGTGCCTACAAAGTTTATTTTAGATGATACAGATGTAAAAAAAGAGGAACGATTAAATATCAAACATGATGATACTTACACTCAAATACAAAAAGCACCCTTTTGCACGTTTAAAGAGCTTAAAGAGATGAGTGAGAGCGGATTTGTAAAAATAGCATCTCACTCACATAGTCACGTAAATTTATTAACATGCAAAAATTTGGATTTTGAACTTCAAGAGTCAAAAAGAATTTTAGAAGAAAAACTAAATATAAATTGTGATACATTTATATTTCCTTATGGAAAATACAATCAAAATATCGTTGAAAAAGCACAAAAAAAGTATAAATACCTCTTTAGAATAGGCAATGGCATCAATAGTGATTTTAGTGGCATAAAAGGAGTCATATATAGAGTAAATGCTGATAACCTTAAAGATGAGAGCTCTATATTTTCTTTTTTTAATATTGTAAAATATAGCATCAAATCTTTTATAAAATCTTTTTAGGAATCACATGGATATCAGTGCAGTTATAATTGTAAAAAATGGCGCTTTGACTATTAGCCGCACGCTGGATGCGTTAAAAGAGTTTGATGATGTTGTCGTCTATGACAACGGCTCAACAGACGCTACGGTTGAAATTGTAAAAAAATACTCAAATGTAAATCTTATTCAAGGCGAGTTTATAGGTTTTGGTCCCACTAAAAACAGAGCTGCCTCATTTGCAAAAAATGATTGGATTATTATTATAGATAGTGATGAAGTTATCGATGATGAACTACTAGCTACCTTAAAAACAAAAAAATTTCAAAAGAATAAAATATATGTTTTAAATTTCTTAGCTTATTATAAAGAGAGACAGATAAAGCATTGTGGCTGGAACAACCAGAAAATTAAAAGAGTCTATAATAAAACCGTAACAAAATTCAATGACAACTATGTCCATGAAAATATAATAGATACGGGATTTGAGCAAGAAATTTTAGACGGAAACATAAAGCACTACAGCTATCACTCTATTAGTGATTTTATTATTAAAGTTGATAGATATTCATCTCTATATGCAACTAATAATGCCGGGAAAAAGAGCTCTTCCCCCGCAAAAGCGATATTTAACGGTGTGTTTTCATTTATAAAGACATACTTTTTTAAACGCGGTTTTTTAGACGGATATGCAGGATTAGTTATAGCGTTTTCACATATGGCTACAAATTTTTACAAATATATAAAACTTTATGAGTTAAATAAAGAAGAGAAGTAGATTATTATATTTTAGATAGTTCTGCTTTTACCTTCTCAAAAAGCTCTTCTCTTTTTTCTTTATCACTTGGTATCATATAGTGCTTTTGCAATCCTTCATCCCCGACACTCTTCCACCTTTTAGAGCTCGCAAATAGATTATCCGCAAAAAATGTCATTGTAGGTGTTCCTACCAAAGAAGCCACATGATATGTTCCTGTAGAGGTTGATATAAAGAGCTTAAAACTGCTTATGAGTTTTGCAAAATAGACAAGCCCTTCTAACGAGAGATAAAAAATAATATCTACATCATAAAGTCTGTTTTGCATCTCCTCATAAAGCTCTTTCTCATCCGGACCAAATGTAAGTACTACCTGATATCTATTCTCTTTTATAACTTCACGTATTAAAATCTCATACTCATCAAGGCTCCAATTCGCATCACTTGAGCCGCCAAAGCCTACATGAAAAGCAACTACTTCATCTTTTTGTATATCGTGATTTGCATGAAAGACTCTATATATCAGCTCTTTGTCTTTAAATGTCAAAAGAGGTTTTTTATACTCTAAACTTATATCGGCAAAGAGTGCACGTGTCAGCTTTAAGTTATATTCAAACTCGGCCATCTTCACTTCGCTTCGTCTCTGAAGAACTCTTTTATTATAAAAAATCTGTGCTATTTTAGTTGCAGGTGCTATTCTCTTTGGTATGTGTGCAAAAAATTGTGCAAGTGCCACACGGGTGTTTGAAAAAAGAGTAACAGAAGCGTCTGCCTTTGCTTTTTTTATTTTTCTAACCAGCCCCCAAAAGCTTTTGCCATCATCTACAATAACCTCATCTATAAAGTCGCAAGCTTCTGCCAAAGCTCTGTTTATAGGAGCTACGCAAGCAATTACTCTGTTTTGCGGGGCATGATGCTTTAGTACATACATAGCGGGAAGAGCCGTTATAAAATCACCTAGTTTATCGGTACGCACTACAAGAATATTCAAAAAAAAATCTCCAAATCATTAATGGGTAATTTTATCTTAAAAAGGTTATAATTCGCCTTATGAAAGAGCCATTTATCTGGGATAACTATTCCGACCAACCATATCCGCTACAGGACAAAAGTTATAAGAAAAAGATGCGAAGAAAGGAGCTTGGCTCACTTCTTAAAACTTTTTTTATCTCTCTTTTGATACTCCCCGTCTCAATTGTGATGACTCCCTTTGTAAAAAGAAAAAGGATAGACTCAACTAAGTTTTTCTGCCTTGGTGTAGATTTTGAGCGCAATCCAAAAGCCACACTTGAGATGATAGAGGAGCTAAAAGTTGAGAGAATACTTCTTCGTTTAAAACTGTGGGAGATGCAAAAACTGCCAATTTTAAAAGATTTTATACTACAAAACAGAGATAAAAAAATAACTATAAAAATCCTTCAAGACAGAGAACATGTCGAAGATTTAACACTTTTGCGTAAAGAATTAGAGACAATTTTTACAGAGTTGGCTCAATATGTAGAGATATTTGAGATTGGCTCGACCATCAACAGAGCAAAATGGGGATTTTTCAGCGTTGATGAGTATAACCGTTTTTTTAAAGTCGCTTATGATCTAAAATCTGAAAAGTTTTCGCATATTAAACTCATAGGAAGCGGTGTTATTGACTTTGAGTATCACTTTACTGCACATACTTTATTTAACTCTTTTAAATACCGCTACGAAGGAGTCTCTTCACTTTTATACGTAGATAGACGCGGTGCACCTGAAAATTTGCAGATGGGGTTTAATCTTCAAGACAAAATCTCACTTCTTAGCACTATGGTTTGGCTTAGCCCAAAAAGCAGCCATGAGCTTCATATTACTGAGACTAACTGGCCTATAAGCAACACTGCTCCTTATGCACCGACAAGCGAATATGAGTGCGTTAGCGAAGATTTATATACCGACTACATGTTAAGATACTATCTTCTTGCTTTTGCATCACAGCAGGTCGACTCTGTATCTTGGCATCAGTTAATTGCTCCCGGTTATGGGCTTGTTGACAATAGAGACGGTATTAAAAAGCGCTTAGCATTTGATGCCTACAAATTTATGGTACAAAATTTAAAAAACTCTCAATTCTTGCGACTTGATATAAAACGTGGCTACTACATCCTTCAATTTTTAGTAGATAACACTCTTCTGCAAATCCACTGGTCACTTAAGCCGACAACGCTAAAAAGTGAAGATTTTTTTACGGTTTATTCTCGTTATGGCGAAAAAGTAGAGAGTCAAATGTTGGAAATAGGCTCTTCGCCTCTCTATATTTACATAAAAGACGCGGTATAATTCTGCTATGAAAATACTGATAATCTTACCAAACTGGTTAGGTGACGCTGTTATGGCAACTCCGGCAATTGAGCTTCTAGCAACGCAATATCCAAATGCAGAATTTACCTTTGTAGGCAGTTACGTCTCTATTGAAGCACTAAAGTATCATCCTCTTTGCAAAATAGCAGTAGTAGATAAGACAAAAAAATCATCAAACAGAATCAAAGCGACATATACGCTTGCCAAAAAACTCGGTAGTTTTGATCTGGCAATCTCATTTAGAAATCAGATTCACTCATCTTTGCTTTTAAAACTAACAGGTACTGTTCTATCAATTGCCAGAAAGTCATGGCACTCTATGTTTTTGCTCTCGCACACACCTAACGTAAAGGCAGATAAACACCTCTGCATGCAGTATGCCGAACTTGCCATGGTTAATAATGACAGGTGGAACAAAATCACCCCAAAACTAAAATTATACATAGAGCCTGATGTGTTTGAAAAACCGACAATGGGCATTAATGCAGGAGCGACTTATGGAAGTGCTAAGAGATGGTATCCCGAGAGATTTGCCCGCGTTGCAGGCGAGTTTAGCGACAGGTACGATATAATAATTTTTGGCGGACCAAACGAAGTGGAGATGGCAAATGAGATAGAATCATCTCTTGTGGCTTCAAATATAAAAAACTATAAAAATTTAGCAGGCAAGACAAACATTAAAGAGTTATGCTCTCTTATTGGAGGATGCTCTCTCTTTGTGACAAACGACAGTGGACCGATGCATGTAGCCGCTGCATATGGCGTACCGACAGTCTCGATTTTTGGACCTACCAAGCATACGGAAACTTCACAATGGATGAACGAAAAAGGCTCTATTGTAAGACATGAGATGGATTGTTCACCATGTATGAGAAGAGAGTGTCCACTCGGTCATCATGACTGCATGAAAAGCATTACAGCTTCTGAAGTGATAGAGGCTGTAAAAAAACTAAATATTTAGATTAAAAGAGAAACTTAAAACCGAAATATATCGATTCATTATACTCTACATCTCTTCGTTCATAATTAGTATCCATATGCCTATATCCAAGCGTAATAAAGCCATTTTTTATAGCCTCTGCCTCTAGGTTTATGCGGTACTCCAAATAATTATCAGCTTTATCTAGAGATAGAACCTCAGGCGCAGCGTATATGCTAGCTCCTATATAAAACGGCACGTTTGAGCTAAAAGGTAGCTTGTAAGAGGCTTCAACTCCAAGCGGAATAGAGACAAAATCTTTGGTATGGTTTAGTTTAACACCAAGCCCCAATCTAAAATCACTATCTACTTCTCTTTGCATCAAAAAACTTACTTCTTGATAATCATCAATAGAGCCAACATCACTATGCCTCTCATCGGCATTTAAATATCTTGCACCCAAAAAAATCGTATCCGGCTCAACACTTTCATTAAACTGACCCATATCTAGTCTTACAGAGAGCTCTAAATCTGAATTATTTATATTTACCTCAGCGCTATGCATAGCAAACACAGATACAGCACTAAGTGCCACTAATACTACTTTTTTAAACATTTAACTCTCCTTGGATTTTCTTAATTGTTATAGTTGTACTTTTTCCATCAACAAAGTCAACAAGCTTCAACTCCCTAGCAAACTCTGTTCCGACGACATTTTTGCCCTTATAATCACCGCCTTTTACAAGAGTGTCCGGCATTATCATTTTTATAAGCTCATGCGGAGTATCTTCCTCAAACGGGACAACGAAATCAACCGCCTCAAGCGCTGCTAGAAGATAAGCTCTATCATTTGCAACATTGATAGGACGAGAAGGCCCTTTAAGGCGAGAGACCGACTCATCTGAGTTTAAGCCCACTATCAAAACATCTCCAAAGCTTTTTGCCTCCTGAAGATACTTTACATGCCCTACATGTAAAATATCAAAGCAGCCGTTTGTGAAAACAATTTTTTTACCGTTACTTCGGTAACGATTTACGACTGCTTCTATCTCCTCAAAACTTTTTATATGCGCATCAGATGTACTCTTATGGAGAGTTGCTTCATACTCCTCTATCTCATCAAGAGTAACTGTTGCAGAGCCTATTTTGCCGACAACTACACCCGCAGCAAGGTTGGCAAAAGCAGCTGCTTCATCTATACTTCTGTTTGCACTTAACGCAAAAGCGATAGAGGCTATTACAGTATCTCCGGCTCCTGTTACATCAAAAACCTCTTTTGCAACTGTAGGAAAAACTCTCATGCTGTCATCATACGTAGCAATTCCATCCTCTGATAGCGTAATCAAGGATATTGCCAAATTGCACTCTTTTTTTAATTTTTTAAGCGCCTCTTGGAGGGTTTCTTTATCTATGATGTCTATATTTGTAGCCTGCATAGCCTCTTTTTTATTTGGAGTTAGAAGATATGCGCCTCTATATTTCGTATAGTCGCTCCCTTTTGGGTCAACAAGAACTTTTATCCTGTTTTTATTACAAAGAGTAATAACTTCATGACATAGAAAGTCACTTAAAACACCTTTACCGTAATCTGAGAGTATTACCGCATCAAACTCATTTATTGTACCAATCAAAGAGCTTAAAATTTTATCCGCTATCTCTTTGTGAATCTGATCTTTACTCTCTTTATCATATCTAAGCACCTGCTGCGAACTTGCTATAACACGGCTTTTTTTTGATGTTTTTCTATCTTTTTGGGTAATTATCTTACCCGTATCAACATCTATTTTTTTTAACATTTCAAGAAGTTCTCTACCGTTATCATCCTCACCTATTACGCTGCTAACACTTACTATTGCACCCAGTGCTTTTAAGTTATTTATAACGTTTCCAGCACCGCCAAGGAGAGTAGTCTCCTTTGATATATCGACAACTTGTACCGGAGCTTCAGGGGAGATTCTCTCACAACTTCCCCACAGATAGTGATCTATCATCAAGTCACCGATAACTAAAATATTTGGAGTGAAATTTTTTAATCTTTCCATCTATTTAACTTCTTCTTCATACACTCTTTTAATCTCTTTTACGTATGCTTTAATTCCATCTTCCATCTCAAATTTTGGCTCATATCCAAGCATCTCTTTTGTCAAAGCAATATCAGCCTCTGTATGAAACTGATAGCTCCCGATAAAAGGATTTTTAATATACTCACATCTCAAATCAGTGCCAAGCTCATGCTGCAAAATATCTACAATATCTTGAAAACTTCTCGCCCTGCCTGTTCCTACATTGTAGATTCCACTTCTCTTTGGGTTCATCGCTTTTATATTTGCTTGGATAACATCTTCTATGTATATAAAATCTCGTAAAATCTTATCACTATCTTCAAAGAGACGCGGATTTTTGCCTGAGAGTATCTGATGTCCAAACTGCAAAATCATAGAGGCAGTCGTATTTTTAAAGTATTCCCTCTCTCCGTAAACATTAAAATATCTGAGCCCAACTATTGAGATATCACTTTTTTCTATATACTCACGGCTTAAATTATCCATAGTTAGCTTTGAAAATCCATAAACATTTTGCGGTGCTTCTTCCCCTACTTTTTGTGGAGAGGCTGCATTTCCGTAAGTTGCCGCAGATGATGCATATATCATATTTGCACTATGTTTTATTGCCAAATCCAGTAAGTCTTTATAAGCATTAACATTTGTTCTTATCATCAAATCCTGCTCAAGCGCAGTTGTGTCAGAGATGGCAGCTTCATGAAAAATATAATCAAACTTATAGTTTAATTCCAAATTAAACAGCAACTCTTTGTCATTAATATCACCGCTTATTATCTCGCCGTCAAAACCAATTAGGTTTTTAAAATGACCAAAACTTTTAAGATTTCCATTTGATAATTTCTCCCCGCTTCTAAAGCTGTCTAAAACAACTACTTTTGCATCGGGATGATTATTCTGAAAATAAAGTGCCAAGTTTGAGCCTATAAAACCGGCACCACCGGTTATTAAGATTGTTTTATTACTTAAATTATCATCTATGTATCTCATTTGCACACCAAAACCTATAATATTTAATAAAATGATAACAGATATATCATTAACGTCTATTTAAGACTAAAATCATTATAATTTGTACGAAATTTAAAAAAGGGTATAAAAATGAAAAAAATTGTTATGTCAATTGTTGCTTTAACTGCAACTACTGCTTTAATGGCTGAGGTTAACGCTGGTGCATGTACTGGTTGCCACGGTGCTGACTGGAGCAAAGCTGCTCTTGG
>Ga0172382_10004050_pt1 | contig 22720 bp, 23 predicted proteins | sample Leawel138RmetaG_FD_122245 | JGI IMG/M metagenome (GOLD analysis project Ga0172382, IMG submission 122245) | Leachate microbial communities from a municipal landfill in Southern Ontario, Canada - Leachate well 138R metaG | ecosystem: Engineered > Solid waste > Landfill > Unclassified | place... | reverse complement strand
CGTTCCGCCGAGCTTTTGTATCTCCTCCAGCGTCAGATGCCCGATGCAAGCCTTTCCGTCCGCGAACAGCTGCATCGACTCCAATGCGCCGGCTTCGAGCCGGAGCTGAGAGAGCGGTATGTTATCGTACACCGCATTGCAGAGCGGAACATGGTTTAGGCCGTAGTCGTACAGTTCCGCAACGAGGAGATGCGTAGTGCGGTCTGCATTTGAATAACGAAACGAACCGGTATCGGTCAGAATGGCTACGTACAGTGCATCGGCGATTTCCGGCGTAATGGCCGCACCGAGCTTCCGGATCAGGTGGAAGACGGGAATACCGGTAGCCGCTGCATCCGGATCGACATAGCACTCTTCCGCAAAATCAGCGTGCAGCAGGTGGTGATCGATGCAAAGCGTCTTTTCGGCCCCGTAAAACGCTTCCTTCCGGTCTTCGACGCGAGAGGCATCCCCACAGTCGACCGCCATACTCACGTGGGCGGTGCCGGCGGTTTCCCGCACGCAGTATCCGTTGTCCAGGAAAGCCAGATACTCCGGAATATCCTCGTTCACCAGAATGCTGCAGTTCTTCCCGAGCTGCCGTAAGGCGATGCACAGCGCTACTGACGAGCCCAGGGCATCCCCGTCCATATGGATGTGCGGAAACAGCAGGATGCTGTCCGCTTCTGTCAGCGTTTTCTTGATGCGGTCCAGGCAGGCCGCTGATTTCCGTTCGCACTTCGCCACGGGACTACTTTTCCTCTTGCTCTTGTTCTTGTTCTGCGCCTTCGGCCTCCGGCGTTGCGAGACTCGACAGAATCTGATCCATCTTTATGCCGTACTCAAGCGACTCGTCGATGCGAAATAGGAGTTCGGGTGTGTGACGGATGCGAATCGCCCTGGCAAGCTCGGTACGAATGAAACCGCGACTGCGCTCGAATGCGGCGAGCACGCTCTGCTTCTCTTCCGCAGAGGCCGCCGGCTCATCGCTCCCTCCGGTTACCGTTATGTAGATTGTTGCATAGCTCGCATCCCGCGTCACATCCACGGCGTTGATGCTGATCAGTCCGCGAAATCCGGGGTCTTTCAGCTCACCCCGGATCAGCATATCGCTGATGATCTTGCGGATTTCTTCTCCCAGCCGTTGAGGCCTGTATCCTTTGCCCATTTTATCTCTCGATTTCCACCATGGCGAACGCTTCGATCAGGTCGCCTTCTTTGATATCGTTGTACTTCTCGATGCCGATGCCGCATTCGTAGCCGGCCGCAACTTCGCGCACGTCGTCCTTAAATCTCCGCAGAGAAGAAATGGTACCTTCGTGAATGACGATACCGTCGCGCACAAGACGGACTTTCGCATTGCGTGCCACCTTGCCTTCGGTCACATACGCGCCTGCAACGACACCGGCACCCGGAACCTTAAACGTTTCGCGAACCTCGATTTTACCCATGACCACTTCTTTGTAAATCGGATCGAGCATGCCCTTCATGGCCGCTTCGATGTCGTCGATGACCTCATAGATGATCCGGTAGGTTCGTATTTCTACTTTTTCCTGTTCCGCCATCGAGCTGACGGCGCTGCTCGGCCGCACGTTAAACCCGATGATGACTGCGTTGGAAGCGCTGGCAAGCAGGATGTCCGACTCCGTAACCGTGCCGACACCGCTGTGGATGATCCGCACTTTGACGTTTTCGTTCTGCAGCTTCTCCAGAGACTGCTCCAGCGCGCCGACCGACCCCTGCACATCGGCCTTGATGATCAGGTTCAGGTCGTGCACTTCGCCTTCTTCGATCTGGCTGAACAGCTGTTCCAGCGTAATCGAGGAGTTTCGCGCCAGCACTTCCTGCCGAAGCTTGAGTTTACGGCCTTCAGCGATTTCACGCGCAATGCGGTCTTCCGAGACCGCGTTGAACTCGTCACCCGCCTCCGGAACGTCCGTCAGGCCGGTCACCTCGACTGCGCGGGCGGGACCGGCTTTGCGAATCGTCTCGCCTTTCGTGCTCGTCATGGCCCGGATGCGTCCGCTGGATGTGCCGGCTACGATGGACATACCGGCCCGCAGCGTGCCGTTTGTAATCAGCAGCGTTGCCACAGGACCCTTCGCCTTATCCAGCCTGGCCTCGATTACGGTACCCATCGCAAGCCGGTTCGGGTTGGCCTTCAGCTCGAGAACTTCAGCCTGAAGCAGGATCATCTCTAAAAGCTGTATCACACCGTCGCCGGTCTTTGCCGATACCGGTACGCTGATGACGTCTCCGCCCCAATCTTCGACGAGGATTCCCTGCTCACTCAAGTCCCGTCGGACGCGATCCGCATCCGCTCCGGGTTTATCCATCTTATTGATCGCAACGATGACCGGCAGCCCGGCCGCTTTGGCATGGCTGATCGATTCGATCGTCTGCGGTTTAACGCTGTCGTCAGCCGCAACGACCAGCACAGCGATGTCGGTGATGTGCGCACCGCGCGCACGCATCGCTGTAAACGCTTCGTGCCCGGGAGTATCCAGAAATACGATGCGCTGCCCTTTCAGTTCGACTTCAGACGCACCGATGTGCTGCGTAATGCCTCCGGCTTCCTGATCCGTGACGTTCGTCTTGCGGATCGCATCCAGCAGAGACGTCTTTCCGTGGTCGACGTGCCCCATCACCGCGATGACCGGAGCTCTGGAAACGAGTTCGGATTCCTTGTCTTCGCGCAGATCCAGCCCTTCCTCGACGACTTCTTCTTCCACCTTGCTGACAACGACGTTGACGCCCAGCTCCATACCGAGCACGATGGCTGTCTCCTCGTCCAGATTCTGGTTGATGTTCGCCATGATGCCCATTTTCATGAGCACCATGATAGCATCGGATGTGCTGCACTCGAGCTGCTCGCAGAAACCGGCGACCGTGATGGGTACGGAAATGACGACGCTGCCCTCGGGCAGGTTTTCCATCATGACGGCCGTTTCGTCGATTTCTTCGACCTTTTCTTTTATCCTCCGGCGCTTTTTAGGCATGGCCTTCGTCAGATCCAGCGGCTTGCTTTCGAAGCGGTCTTTCCTCGTCTTCGCTTTTCCCTTGCGCGACTTGCGATCGCTCCCTCCGGCCGGCGCTGTGTAGACGAGCACGCGTTCCTTGCCATCGCCCTTCTTCGGCTCGGCTTCTTTTCTCTTACGGGGAGACTGTTCGGTCGAAGCCGGCTTACCGTCTTTTGAAGCGGGTTTATATTCCTTGGGCTTACGCTCTTTATCGGCTTTATCTTTTGCAGGAGCCTTTTTCGCAGTCTTCTGTGCAGGTTTCGGTTTCGGTTCGTCAGCTGCACGCCGGATGATTTTGACCCCGATGCCCGGCGTATAGTCGATTTCCGGTTCCTCTGCTTCCGGTGCTTCCTCCGGTTTGGGTTCGTCGACCGCCGCCGGTACCTCGGGAGCTTTCGGAGCGGCTGCAGCCGGCTCCTCTTTCTGAAGCGGGGCATCCTGCACTTCTGCAGATGCAGGAGAACTCGCTTCTTTTGAAATTTCTTTCGAAATATCTTTCGAAACATCTTCTTCGGGAACCTCGACCGTTTCCGGTTTCGCAGCTTCTACAGCCTGTTCTTCGGCTGCGTCGGCTTCCAGAACCGCAGGAACGACAAGTCCCGCCTCGGTCTCTACAGCCGGCGTTATCTCTTCCGGTTCGATTTCGATGTCCTGAGGCACTTCGCTCTTTTTTAGAGGGACAGCGCTCTTCGGCATGGCCCGGCCGATGGGCAGCGGGCGCACCGGCGGTGCGGTCTCCTGCCGTGTAGCCGGCAGGGGGCTGTCCGTCGCCGGAGTCGATATCGGTTTGGGAGCCAGTGCAGCTTCTCTGGCTGCCGCCTCTTTTTTTGCCCGCAGAGCCTGGGCTTCGATGATCGCTTTGTCGACAGCCTTAATCTGCACCTTGACGTCGCCGCTGTCTTTTGTTGCTTTTACCTTGCCGGACGCTTTGACGATCTTCGTCTCCGCTTTTTTTCTGCTGTTGGCGATGGAGTTTTTGACAACGAGCACGTCGATGTCTTCCAGCACGCTTGTCGTCGTCCGGTTTTCATATCCCAGCTCGTGCAGCTTTGCGATCAGTTCTTTGTTTGACAGCTCCAGCTCTTTTGCCAGTTCCTGGACCTTCATGGGCATTCGAACACCTCCTGCTATTGGTTCGTTCGTATATCGTTCTCGCGAAGCCATTCGAGCACATGCGCTTCCACGGCCTTGAATTCCTCTTCGCTGATAGGCTTGTTTAAACTTCTCGAGAAGGCATCTTTCTTTTGCGCTTTAGCCAGGCACGCGGGGTCGGGGCACACGTAGGCCCCCCGTCCGTTCATTTTCCCGCCCGGATCGAGCGCTATGTCGCCTTCAGGCGTTGCCACGACGCGGATCAGATCCCGTTTCGGCTTGGACTGCATGCATCCGATGCAGCGGCGCATAGGAACTTTATTCCTCTTCATCGTCCTCGTCTCCATCCGCTGAAACCGCGCCTTCTTCGCTTTCAGCTTCTTCTCCGTCGATGAGTTCCGCCACAATGGATTCGCCTTCGTCCGTCGCTTCTGCAGCTTCTTCAGTCTCTCCTGCCTCTCCAGCCGAAGCTTCCTGCTCAGTCTGCTGCTCGTCGGATTCCTGTATGTCGTCGTTTTCGAACTCGTCTGTGAATTCACTTTCCTCATCGGCGGATTCGTCCGGATAGTATTGAGAATGACTCTTGATGTCGATCTTCCATCCGCTGAGCTTTGCCGCCAGACGCACGTTCTGGCCCTCTTTGCCGATCGCAAGCGACAGTTGGAAGTCGGGAACGACGACGGTCGCCGCCTTTTCCTCTTCGTCGATGAGCACCATCTCCACTTTCGCCGGAGAAAGCGCGCTGCTGATCAACCGGCCGGGTTCGTCGCTCCACGTGATGATATCGATTTTTTCGCCGGACAGCTCTTCTACGACCGCCTGTACCCGGTTTCCGCGCGTGCCGACGCATGCGCCGACCGGATCGACATTTTCGTCGTACGTGCATACGGCGATTTTCGTCCGGGATCCGGCTTCTCTGGAAATGCTCCGGATTTCGACGATTCCGTCCTGAATCTCCGGCACTTCCAGCTCGAACAGGCGCTTAACCAGTCCGGGATGAGTTCTGGACAGGAATACCTGCGGCCCCTTGGTCGTTTTTTTGACGTCCATTACATATACTTTGAGACGCTGATTGACGCGGTACTTTTCTCCCGGAATCTGCTCGGTCGCGTTGAGGATGCCCTCGGCGCGCCCCATATTTATAAACACTTTGTCGTTGCTTATTCTCTGAACAACGCCCGTTACGACTTCGGTCTGGCGGTTGATAAAGTCGTCGTAGATCATGCTGCGCTCCGTTTCCCGGATGCGCTGTACGACGACCTGCTTAGCGGTCTGTGCCGCAATCCTGCCGAAATCCATCGGCGTAACCTGATATTCGATGATGTCTCCAATCTCGTATGCAGGATCGATTTCCTTTGCTTCGTCTACGTGTACTTCCACAAACGGATCTTCGACGACGTCGACGATGTTTTTCCTCATAAACACATCGATGTCTCCGGTTTCCCGGTCGATATTGACCCGCACGTTCTGAGAGGTGCCGTAGTTCTTTTTATACGCAGAGACCAGCGCGGATTCGATCGCTTCGATCAACAGATCCTTCGAAATGGCTTTTTCCCTTTCGAGATCCTCTACCGCTTGCATAAACTCTTTGTTCATTCTCCGTGTGTTCCTTCCTGCCTAGAAGACAATCGCTAATTTTACTTTGCTGATCAACGAAAGCGGTATGCAGTGCGTCTGCCCCTCCCCGTCGATGATGAATAGCTGTTCGCCATCCCGCTCTCCGAGGAGACCGTGCATCGTCTTCGACCCGTTAAAGGCCCGATACAGACTGACATCGACCGCACATCCTGAAAACCGCTTGTAATCGCTTTCTTTGAGAAGCGGGCGGTCCAGCCCGGGCGACGATACCTCCAGGTAGTAATTCTGGCGTATCGGATCCGCTGCATCCAGCTGCGCGCTTAAGAAGCGACTGATGATTTCACAGTCGTCCGTCCCCATGCGATCGTACCCTTCTTCGGTAAGCTTATCGACGAAAATTCGCAGATACCAAGAGTCGCCTTCTTTGACGAACTCCGTCCTGGACAGTTCGTAGCCGTGTTCAGCTCCGAATTCAGCCATCCACTCTTCGATGAGCGCCGATACGTTCTTTTTAGAGGCCAATCGCCTGTTCCTTCCACAAAACGAAAGAGTGGGCCCTCCCACTCTTCAGAAATAACTTACAACCTCAAGTATGCTACCATATTGACACTCATTTTGCAAGTTCTATTTTCTGGATCAGGCGCGTCAATTCAGGGACTATTTCGCTTTCGGGAACCGTCTTCAGCGGTTGCCCTTTCAGGAAAATCAACCCTTGTCCCTTGCCGCAGGCAACGCCGATATCCGCGCCGGCCGCTTCGCCCGGACCGTTTACCTCGCAGCCCATCACAGCCACCCGCAGCAGCGAGCCTTGCGCCGCGAGCGACTCGGATAGCGGCGCAAGCTCCCGGCTGATCCGCTCGGCCACCGCCTGCAAATCGACTCGGGTGCGTCCGCACGTGGGACAGGAAATGAAGTCGATGCCCGTCTGTCGCACACCGGCGGCTGTGAGAACCTGCTTTGCCAGCGCTACTTCAGAAACGGGATCACCGGTCAGGGAAATGCGCATCGTATCTCCGATGCCCGCAAGCAGCAGTGCGCCGAGCGCTACGGCAGACTTGACTCTGGCCGGTTCCCCGATGCCAGCCTCCGTGAGACCGATGTGCAGAGGAATGTCATTTTCTGCTGCAAACAGGAGGTGCGCCCGGTGGTTCATGCGCACATCTGAAGACTTAATGGAGACGACGAGGTCATAAAAACCCACATCCTGTGCAAACGCAACCGCCCTGCAGGCGCTTTCACACATCGCTTCTGCGCACGGCGCACCGAAACGCTCGATCAGATCTTTTTCCAGCGAGCCGGCATTGACGCCGATCCGCACGGGGATGCGGCAGGCCGCTGCCTTCATATAGATTTCCTTCAGTCTCTCCTTTCCACCGATATTACCCGGATTGATTCGAATCTTATCCGCACCGTTTTCCATCGCCAAAAGCGCCAGCCGATAATCAAAGTGAATGTCGGCGACGACGGGAAGCGGCGACTTCTTTTTGATAGCGGAAAGCGCCTGTGCGGCTTCGCGGTCGGGAATCGCCACGCGCACGATCTCGCATCCGCATTCCGCCAGCGCATAAATCTGTTCGAGCGTCGCTTCGCAGTTGCGCGTATCCGTATTCGTCATCGACTGGATGGAGACGGGATGTCCCCCTCCGATCGTCACAGAGCCGCATCGCACGGCCCGGGTCGTCCTCCTCATATTCACCTCACAGCAGGAATTGAAATGCATCCTTAAACAACATAAAGACCATCAGTCCCATCAGAAACACCATGCCGATCGTATGGATCAGCGCCTCTGATTCGTCGCTGATGCGCCCTCCGCCCAGCGAGCGTATTACGATGAACAGCAGGCGCCCTCCGTCGAGCGCAGGCAAAGGCAGCATGTTGACCACCGCAAGATTCAGGCTGATCATCGCAGCGAGATACAGTACGCTGAGCCAGCCATACTTCGCCTGCTGGCCGATGATGCTGACAATCCCGATGGGCCCTGCGACATCGCTGGCCGAAGCGCCTCCGGATACGAGCCGAACCAGAAAGTGTCCCATTTCCGACAGCAGCGCCGCCGTCGATCGAAACGCATCCCGGGTGCCCAGCAGCAGGGAGTGAGATACTTCGGGCGTGATGCCGATGACCCGCCGGCCTTCTTCGTTGATGAGCACGCCGCTGTACAGGGTTTGCTCGATGCCGTCCCGCAGAACGGTCAACGGAATACGATCTTCCTTGGTGTTAGTAATCGCATTTACAATGTCTACCCATTCCCGCACAGATTCTCCGTTGACAGCGATGATTTCGTCGCCTGCGAGAAGCCCGGCTTCGTAGGCAGGAAAGCTTTCCGTAACCGTGCCCAGCACGTTCGTGTATGCACCCGCCTGCGTATGCACCACGGCGAGAATCACAATCGCTGCTACGACATTCATAAAAGAACCCGAGATGATGATCAATATTCTCGCCCACGCCGGCTGGCGATTAAACGCGCGCTCATTCTCGCTTTCTTCGTCTTCGCCTTCCATCTTGCAGTACCCGCCGATTGGGAAAAGCCGCAGCGAGTATTCAGTTTCGCCCTTTTTCCGCTGCACAATCGGCGTCCCCATGCCGATCGAAAACTCAATCACCGGTACACCCACCGCTTTCGCAGCGAGAAAATGGCCAAGCTCGTGTACGAAGATCAGGCCGCAGAACATGGCAATCGCTATAAGGGCAGTCGTCATAACCCACCTTTCTTTCCGTTTAAATTAGGGAGCGAACGCTCGCCCGGGTTCTTTGCTCCTCTTCGAGTATGCCTTCGATGGAAGCCGCATCCGACCCTCTGTGCGAACTCAGCACTTCCTCGATGCATTCGGCGATGCGGTGGAACGGTATAGTTCCCCGCAAAAACGCAGCGACCGCTTCTTCGTTAGCCGCGTTCAGGACAACCGGATACGAACCTCCCGCAAGCAGCGCTTCGCGTGCGAGCCGTAGGCATGGAAACGCCTCTTCGTCCGGTCGCTCGAACCGCAGGCAGCCTGCGTCCGCTAAATCCAGACGCTTTCCGACATCCGGCAGTCGATCGGGATACGAAAGAGCATACGCAATCGGTATTTTCATGTCGGGCCATCCGAACTGGCCGATCAGGGATCCATCGACAAATGAGACGGCCGAATGCAGAATGCTTTCGGGGTGAACCACCACATCGATGCGCTCGGGTGGAATATCGAACAGCCAGCGGGCCTCGATCACTTCGAGTCCTTTGTTCATCATCGTCGCAGAATCGACTGTGATTTTCTCGCCCATCGTCCAGTTCGGATGCGCGAGCGCCTGCTCTTTTGTAACGGAGCGCAGCTGTTCGCGCGTGTAGCCCCGGAACGGTCCGCCGGATGCCGTCAGCGTAAGGCGGTCCGCAGGCGCCTGATTCTGCAGGCACTGAAATATGGCGGAGTGTTCGCTGTCCACCGGAAGCAATCGAACGTTTTTCTTCTTTGCCAGGCTCACGATGAGAGCCCCTCCGGCAACCAGCGTCTCCTTGTTGGCCAGCGCCACATCTTTGCCCGTTAAAATCGCCGCCGCTGTCGGCTGAAGGCCGATCATTCCCACGAGTGCATTGACAACCGTGTGAGCCTGATCGCAAGAGGCCGTTTCACACAGCCCTTCCATACCCCGTGAAAATCGAATGTCAGGAAACCGTCGGGACAGAACCGCTGCAGACTGTTCGCAGGCTACGGATGCGAATTCCGGCCGAAACTCTTCCAGTTGACTGGCAAACAGATCGATGTTGTGCCCGGCCGACATGGCGCAGATGCGAAACCGGTGTCCATGTGAGCGGACAACGTCGAGAACCTGGGTTCCCACAGAACCGGTCGAACCGAGAAGCGCGATGTATTTCATCTTCTTAAACAAATTCCTTTCAGGAAGCGATGGCAAAAACCGCGTAATAGTAGACGGCCGGCAGCGTAAAGAGTACGCTGTCGAAGCGGTCCAGTATGCCGCCGTGACCGGGGATCAGCGTACCGAAATCCTTGATGCCCGTCTTCCGCTTAAACGCCGACGCGACCAGATCACCGCTCTGAGCTGCTATAGAACCGATTAAGCCGATTGCGATGCTGTGCATCAGGAGGTCCGGGACAAAGATGACAGAAAACAGAGCACAGCACCCCATGCCACCCAGGAGACCGCCTGCAGCTCCCTCGATGGTCTTGTGCGGACTGAGCCTCGGGCTCAGCTTGTGTCTGCCGAAACGCGTGCCGACGAGATAGGCAAATATATCTGTACAAAACGCAGAGATGAGCGAGATCCAGATCAGCGCCGCCCCGCGTGGCAGACGTTCGATCAGCACCGCATGGGCGCTGAAGTATCCGATGTATACCGTTACAAGCAGCGTGGCAGCCCCGCCGGTGATATCGCACTCGATGCCGGCCATGATCAAGAGAAGAGCGGATGCACCGGAAACGAACAGCCACAGCATCCAGATATTCGCCGACACCAGACCGGGTACGTCCATATGAATTCCGAAGGCGAGAATCGCATATAGCAAGGCGATGCATCCCAGAGATACAGCCTTCGAAGCGCGGATTTTGATGTGTTCGAGGCCGTTGATCAGCTCGACCGCACCGATGCATGCAACCACGAGTGCGACAGCTGCAAGCGCCAGACCGCCTGCGTACACAAATACGATCAGCGGTACCATCAACAGGGCGGATATGACTCTTTGCCTCATGCAAGCCCTCCGTATCTGCGATTGCGCAACTGATAGTTGATCAGCGCCTTTTCGAATTCGTCCGGTGTAAAGTCGGGCCACAGGATATCGGTTACTACAAGCTCACTGTAAGCCGACTGCCACAGCAGAAAGTTAGACAGACGATACTCGCCGCCGGTGCGGATAATCACATCCGGGTCAGGAACGCCTCCCGAATACATCCGCTCGCTCATCGCCCCTTCGTCGATGCCGTCGAGCGTACGAGTACCCTCCTGCACATCGCGACACAGAGACTGCGCAGCCCGGACGATCTCCGCCCGCCCGCCGTAGTTGAGCGCAATGTTGAAGCGAAGTCCGGTATTGCCCTTCGTCGTGTCGATTGCCCGCTGAATTTCAGCTCTGGCATCGCCCGGCAACAGCGACCAGTCACCCCAGATGTTTACGACGACATTGTTTTCGTCGAGCTCGCGGATTTCTTTTCGAACATATAAGACGAGCAGCTTAAAAATTCCCAGCACTTCGTCTTCCGGCCTTCGCCAGTTTTCCGTCGAAAAAGCGTAGACCGTCAGGTGTGAAATTCCCAGCTGCGACGACCGCTTAACGATCTCCTTTAGCGCAATCATGCCCGCATTGTGTCCCTGCAGCCTCGGAAGTCCCCGCAGGCGGGCCCAGCGCCCGTTGCCGTCCATCACGATGGCTACATGCTTTGGAATCCGGTCCGGATTCAATTCGCTTTGTCCCGTTCCGCTCACAGTAAAACGTTCTCCTCCCTGAGTCGCAAAGAAAGCCGGGCAGGCCGGCTTTCGCAGGATCACCGATAATCATCCGGTATGGCGCACACCGTCAGAACATATCGATTTTGATAAATCTGCACCCGAACGACGCGTAAGCCGTTTGGATCGCCACCCTCTTCGGCCTTGCCAGTTACACAGATTTGAGGCTCCACGCCGACTTCTCCGAGGAGCGTAAGCGCCTCCGGAAGCCGGAGCCCCAGCACATCTTCGCACTGCATTTAAATTTCCATCAACTCTTTTTCTTTGTTGCTGATGATTTCGTCGATGTCCTTCATGCAATCGTCGGTCAGCTTCTGGATCTCGTCGAGGTCGTTCTTCAGATCGTCTTCCGTGAGATCGCCTTTCTTTTCCGCTTTTTTGAGATCGTCGTTGGCTTCCCTTCTCAGGTTGCGGATGGCTACTTTGGCATCTTCCCCCATCCTGCGGATGATCTTCGTGAGATCCTTTCTCCGCTCCTCCGTCAGCTGAGGAATGGCCAGACGAACGCTCTTTCCGTCATTGCTCGGGTTGATACCGAGGTTGGAAACCATGATCGCCTTTTCGATATCCCCGACGCTTTTGGGGTCGAATGGTGTAATTAAAAGCGTCCTTGGGTCGGGCACTGAGATGTTGGACAGGTTTTTAAGCGGCGTAGGCGTTCCGTAGTAGTCGACCAGAATCTGATCCAGAAGTGCAGCATTCGCTCTCCCGGCGCGAACCGTATTCAGATCGGTGCGCAGGACATTCAGGGTCTTTACCGTTTTCTTTTGATATACTTCTTGTGCGGTACTCATTGGTGCCTCCTTTTGTCGAGATTGCTTCTTCGGTTTGTAATCGGGCGTACTCAGCGGATCACCGTCCCTATATCTTCGCCCAGACAAGCCCTCATAATGCTGTTTTCCTCGGCAAGTCCGAAGACATGCACGAGAATTCCGTTGTCTCTGCACAGCGATGCGGCCGTGGAGTCCATGACTTTTAAATCTTTTTCCAGCACATCCATGTGCGTCAGCTGCGTGTACATTTTGGCGTTCGGATTTAACGTTGGATCCGAATCGTATACGCCGTTTACTTTTTTTGCCAGGAAGATTACATCGGCTTCCATTTCTGCCGCGCGCAGCGCCGCCGTCGTGTCGGTGCTGAAAAACGGATTGCCCGTTCCGGCGGCAAATATGACGACGATTCCTTTATTGAGGTGTGACAGCGCTCTGCGCCGGATATACGGTTCGGCGATTTCGCGCATTTCGATAGCCGTCTGCACCCGGGTGGGTATGCTGATGGCTTCGAACGCATCCTGCAGCGCCAGCGCATTGATGACGGTTGCAAGCATCCCCATGTAATCCGCGGTCGCCCGATCCATGCTCTTGCTTGACCGGCCGCGCCAGAAGTTTCCGCCGCCGACGACGACGGCTACTTGAACATTCAACGCAATCAGCGATTGAATGTCGTGAGCTACTTTGTCGAGCATCGACTCATCCAGGCCGAACTTGCTCTCTCCCGCCAGCGCTTCTCCGCTGATTTTCAGTATGATTCTCTTGTATTTAGGTTCCATTCGGTCCTCCGGCGCCGTCGGGCGCGGCCGCTGCAAATCATTCGTAAAATTATAGCATGTTTCGGAACTGTTTTCCAGTTTGGATGTTCGCCTGCTTGCGAAAACAGCATCGAACCGCTATAGTAATGAAAGACATCCGCAAAAGAAAACACATAGAAACAGGAGTATCCCATGAGCGATCACACGCTGTGCCTGCGCACAGACAACCCCGGCCCGCAAGGGCGCCTGCAGCAGGAAGTCGACTCGTTCTGTCTGCTGGACCGGCTCGGCATCGACTATGCCTGGCTGGACCACGAAGCAAAAATGACGATCGACGACTGCCGCGACCTCGACGACGTTCTGGAGATCGAGCTTTGCAAGAACCTCTTTCTCTGGAACAAAACGAGAGATTCGTTTTACCTGCTTATGATGCCCGGCGACAAGAAGTTTGTCACCAAGGACGTTTCGGCCTGCGTCGGAAGCAGTCGGCTTGAATTTGCACCCGGCTCCTATATGGAGGAATTCCTGAACCTGTCGCCCGGTTCGGTCAGCGTGCTCGGCCTGATGTACGACACCGGGCAGAATGTCCGGCTTCTGATCGACCGCGATGTGCTAGCCCGCAAATACATCGGATGTCACCCCTGCATCAACACGGCCAGCCTGCGCATCCCGACGCAGGATTTTCTGGAGAAGCTGCTGCCGGCCATGGATCACGAACCGATTATCCTGGACCTGTAATTCGAACAACTCGGTTACAGCATATCCTTTGCACAACGAATGACGGATGCGGCGACGTCCTCCACGTGCTCTGTGCAGATTCCCCAGTTGCTGAGGCTGCAACGCAGCACCGGCACGCCGTCTACAACGGCGCTGTTTAAAAACGTGTGCCCGTCCAGTCGGATCCGTTCGCGCAAATCCTGGATTTCCGCTTCGGTTACCACATCCCTGTTCAGGGTAAACGCAAAGCCGTTGAGGCGCGGCCGGCTGACGAGCCGGAGTGCGCCGGAGGCTTCGAGGCGGTCTGCAAACAGACGGGCCATGGCGCAGTTGCGGTCTACCATCTCTGCATAGCCGTCTTTTCCGTACGCCATGAGCGACATCCATACGGAGATCGCACGGAAGCGTCGGCTCCCTTCGTTCCCCAAATGAGTGTATTCCGTCACATCCGACACCTCGTCTGCAACCGATACCGTCTGCGCATAGACTCTGTACTGATCGTTCCTGTGCTTTTTGTGCACGAACGCGATGGCGGAATCGTAAGGAATGTTAAGCCACTTGTGGCAGTCGATGGTGAGGCTGTCCGCTGCGTGCATGCCCTCGAACTGCGGCCGGTATCGCTCGGATGCCGCGGCTACAAGGCCGATTGCTCCGTCCAGGTGCAAAAAGAAGTCGTATTTCTCTTTGAGAGCAGCGATCGATTTCAAGTCGTCCACATCGCCGGAGTTAGCGGTTCCCATATTGGCGATGACGATACACGGTTCGCTCCGATTCCCGGAAAGCGCGCGCTCCAATGCGGAGACATCGACCGCCTCCCGTCCGGCAAGCGTGCCGACCGACATAATGCTGTTGCGCCCCAGACCCAGAACAGACAGCGCTTTATAGACCGACGGATGCGCCGTACCGGTGAGGATGACCGGACGCTTGAGGCCATACACTCCATCGTCGGCCGTCTTTCCCTGTTTGGCAGCGGCCCACTCCCGGGCGGTCGCAAGCGCTGTGAGTGTCGCCATCGTCGCACCGGATGTAAAGCTGCCCGTCATTTCCGGATTCAGATCCAGCAGGTCGACGAGCGCACGCGTCGCCTCTTCTTCGATGTGACGGTCCAGGTGTCCTTCTGTACCGAATGCATTCTGATCGTAGAGCGACGTGAGCCAGTCCCCCGCCAGCGCCGCCGGTGTCACCCCTCCGATGATGTATCCGTAAAAGCGCGGACCGGTATTCAGATTGACATACGGAGCGTATTCATCCAGAAAATAACGGAGTGCACCTTCCGCCCCCATCCCCTCGTTGCTGATCGCGACCGGTTTGCGTCCCGGGAATACCGGCGACACCGTATCGCTTGCTCTGCGCGAAAAAAAAGACTCCGCTTCGTCCAGCACCGTCTTCAGCAGCTGCCCCTGGCGCTCCTGATCTTCTTTCATTTTATCGTACATCGTTCAGCCCCTCCAAGGCCGGATTTTGCGTGCCTGCGCGGCCGCCGGCACGTCGCAGCGCATTATTTCAACGGGAGCACGACGCGCACACCCTCCAGCTGCAGCAGCGTGTGGATATTCTCCTCTTCGCTTGCATCGTTTGCAATGCGCAAAAGCAATTGAAGCCCGACCATGCCGGGTATGGCGCTTCGCGCCGAGTGGATCTCCAGTCCGAGCAGATGGTAGATGCCGCTGTCCAGCGTGTCGATGAGCGGATTGACCGACTCCAGTCCATATACTTCGACATAGAGATTGTAGAACTTATGCTTCTTGGTCCATCGATTTTCTACTTTTGTGGGCAGGGCGACGACAACAATCGAAAGCAGCGATCCCACGATCGCTCCGGAGTAAAACCCGATTCCGCAGGAAAGGCCGATGGCTGCCATGCACCAGAGTCCGGCCGCGGTTGTCAGTCCTTTGACTTTGGCCGTATTTTTTACGAGGATGGTGCCGGCGCCTAAAAATCCGATGCCGGACATCACCTGGGCGCCGACGCGAAGGGGGTCCGTCGCATATCCGAGCACGACGGTGCTGTAGATGCCCACCATCGCCGCCATCGCAGCGCCGATTCCGACGAGAATGTGCGTGCGGAAGCCCGCGATCCGCCCATGACTCTCTCGCTCGAGGCCGACGATGCCGGACAGAACAGCGGCCAGCAACAGGCGGAAGCTCACAGAAACAAGATTGAACTCTGCAAGCGTCACCATCAGTTCCTTCATGCTCTTCGCCCCTCCCTTCTGTAACTTATGTGACTATATTCTGCAGACGATCGAAAAATCTTCGAACACGCATTTCGTGAGCACCGACCCGTCCTCGAGGTACTGCTGTTCCGGCTCCACGCCGAGATGCTGCAGCACCGTACCGCTTTTAACCGCCTTGAGCGCATCGGCGACATCCTGGATTCTGGAAGGCGGCACGATGAGATCGTTGTGCGAACAGTACAGTGCTCGTATATCGCCTTTACGCGAGATCAGCTTTTCCATCGATGCGATGTAGTCGTCCACATTGGAATAGCCGAACTCGGGACAGTTGAAGTGCGCGTACATGGCCGCATCGTAAATGGTATCCCCTGTAAACAGAATCCCGTGGGTCCGGTCGAAAAGCATCATGCTGTCGGAGGAGTGCCCGGGCGTGTGAATCACTTCCAGTATCCGGCCGCCGAGATCGATTTCGTCCCCTTCCCTCACCGGACAGATGCGATAGGGAGGAACTGAAAACGTCTCCGGATCGAGTCCTTCCGGCAGGTCACCCGCAAACATGTCCGCTTCGAGTAGATTGCCAAACAGCGCATGCGGTGCGCCTTGCTCCGCCGTGTAGAAAGCCTGCGGATCATCGTAGGCAAGCACACAGTCAAAGCGGTGATTGCATCCGATGTGGTCAAAGTGAGAGTGACTGTTAGCGGCGATAATCGCACCGTTGTACAGCTCGCGCGCAACCGCGGTGATATCGTAAAACCCCTCGCCGGTGTCCCAGAGCAGCGCCTTTTCGTCACCCGGAATCAAAAACGAAGTAACTTCTTCGCAGTGACGCTGTTCTGTAATTGCAAACACATCGCCCGGCAGGCGATACACCTGAAACCAGCCAAAGTCGTTTCCGATATCCACCGGCTCGTACTTCGCATAATAAGGTCTTGGATATTTTTCCTGAAAACTCATCGTTCCCTCCTATAAAAAAACAGAGCCTTGTTATGTTGTACTATAACAAATCTCTGTTCCGGTGTCTATGTTTCTGTGGAAGCGCACTGCGCTACGAACGAAACAGCGACGGTGCCTTTTTGAATAAAGCCAGCATCGCAACCATCGTGATGATCGTCTCAGGCACCATGTAGCTTGCGTTGTAACCCAGAGAGAATGTGACCGCTCCAAACCCCTGTTCGCTCAGCGAGCTCCAGATGAGAAAACCCGACACGAACGAACACAAAAACCGGATGGCGCAGACGACAAACGTCCCGAACGCAATGTTAGTCGCCGTGTACTCCTTCCCCAGCAGGTGCGCAAACCACGCAGCCGTTCCAAGGAGCGTAAAGGCGAAGATGTAGTCGAGCATCACCGCTCCGGCCAGAGCGGCTGCCGTCCCAGCCGGAGGCGCATACAAGCCGCCGAGCAGCATCTGAAGCAGGCTGTTTGCAAAACCTGCGAGCAGCCCCCACCGGCTGCCGTGCCGGAAGGAAATCAGGATAAACGGAAGCATGGAGACGACCGTAACCGATCCTCCGTTCGGCATGCGGAACAGCTGAAGCTGCGCCAGCACCGTTCCGACTGCGATGAGTATGGCGCTCTCCGCGAGAATGCGCACACCGGACTCTGTCTTCGTATTCATATAAAAGCCTCCCTATGTGTTGTACATAAAAACAGCGCGCACACCGTAGGTGCACGCGCCGGGCTTCGAACAATTCCTGGAATTCTTCGACAGTTATGCTCCCTACGCCGGTATGATCCGGATCAGGTTTAAAGAGTTTGATCTCAGCCGCCGCGGCGGCACCCCTGTTTTTATGTCCAGTACATTATATCGCACGGCTGCGGATTGTCAAGTTCGAAAGCTCATCTCCCCCGAACAACAGGTCGACAGCTCTAGCTGATGTATCCTTTTTCGCGCAGTACAGCGTGCGCTTGTTCGCTTCTCGCTTCGTTGATCATAACGACCGGTCCCGTGCAGCCCATTCCTGATTCTGCATACACGCCTGCAGCCCACAGCACCTCTACGGCTTCCTCCAGATCCATCACTTCGACGCCGTGAATCTCTTCTGTGCAGACTTCTTTCGGCGGTGCCGCTACGGCCGGTCTTTCTCCATCGGACGCGCGGTCTTTCTGCCTGGCTGCTTCGATGAGTCCGGAGAGGCCGGCTTTATGCGCTTTTTCGTATTCGCTGCGCGCTATGCCGCTCAGATTGCCTTCGACGATCTGGGACGCATAAGCGATGGCGTTGGCAATCACCGGCGTACCGGAGGCTCTGGACACGATGAGAATCTTCTTCGAATACCCTTCCCCGATCCCCGGGCCATAGCCGTAGCCAATCGTCTCTACTCCTCCGCCCGTTGTAAACGCGGACAGAACCTTCATCATCAGATTGCCGGTGAGTGAATCCATGACCATGACATCAGCCGTCGCCTGCAGCAGATCGTTGCCGCGCATCAACAGTCCCCCGTCGCTCCGTGCCGAACCGGCAAAGCGAATCGGGTATCCGCTTTCCGAAAGCGCATTCAGCATGCGCTCGCACTGCCTTCCGCCTTCGATGTTTGCGATACCGACCGATGGGTTCTCTATACCGCACGATTTAGCTGCGACGATGCCTGCAATCGCGTTGCGTACGAGCGCTTCCGCACGGTCCGTCGCCGATGTGCCGGTCGTCGTAGCGATAAAGAGCTCTTTGCCGAGCGCCGGTGTCTGAATGCGCCCGACCGTCGACACTCCGATGGGAAATGCATAGTGGGCAGCCACAGCGGCATCGATTTTTCCGGATTGAATCCACTCGTCCATCTGTTCCAGGCAGTGGGCTCCTTCGATGAGCGTAGCGCGATAGCCCGAGCGGTTTGCCTGTTCCACAGCGGCGCGCACCGCCTCCTCTCCGAGTTCGGAATCAGGCACGGAAACGCCGATGACCGGTACGTCGCGAATCACCGCAGGCGCGGCTGCAACATCCGCAGCGTCTTTTTTCGTGTTGGCCTGCAGGAAGAACGAAATGCCGTCGAACTGATTCGTCATGCGGCCGAGGAACAGCGATCCTTTGCCGATGATCATCGCATTCTTTGTCCGGCCCTCCATGAGGCTTTCGCGCGCAAACCCCAGATAGGGAACGCCGCTTGGAATGTGCCCCTGTGTCGGAGCAAAGCCCTTGAGCCCGTGGTCTTTTACGAACTGCGGCAGGTCGCTGCGTTCGATCTGGCCGAGCTTGACGCCGAGCGCTGCGATCATTTTGTAGTTCGCTTCCGGCACATCTCCTGCACCGGCCGGCTTTGTGATGTCCGGATTCTGCATTTCCGGCGAATATTTATCCACATCGGTGATGGTGAGACCGGCAGATGCAAGCGGACGGGTAACGAGCGATTCGATGACGGCCTGAGGCGATGAACCGGTGCCGACCGTATGGCGTCCGAGTATATCCAGATTGATTTCGGGGCTCGCTCCGTCATTTTCGGAAATCAGGGCGGCAAAGCATCCCAGGCAATCCTCCAGGAGAGGCAGACCTTTCTTAATGTGATCCTTACCGTTCATGCCGAGTTTAGCGGTGGATCCGCCACCTACGACGACGACGTTTTTAAAAGCACCCGAGGTCACCAGGGCCGATGCTTCGACGACCGCATGGGCCGGTGCTGCGCAAAAGCCCCGCGTATCCGAGCCTGTCGCGCCCGAAAGACCTGCTATTTCTGCCGTCGCTTTGGCAAAGTTACCGCCGCCACGCTGGTTCATATCTCCGCATGCCTCTTCGCTGCAGTCGATGACATATTCCACCGCTGCCGGATCGATGCCGCTGTTGTTCAGCAGATGCAGCACCGTTACAACTGAAGAAGCCTTTGATGCGAGATTTTCGAAAATGACGTGCGCACTGAGGTTGACATCGAGGTCGTGAGCCTGCTTTACATAGCCCACCATCCGTCCGTCGATATAGATCGGCAGCGCGGCCTTATGGGACTCCTGGTCGAGAATATCCGCCTCGTCGTGCCCTTCCTTGATGAGCGAAAGCATCGTCTCGGTGATGAGAGGATGCGCTTCCAGCTTCGGCCGAACCTGCTGTACGAACGATTTGTCGAGGTGCACCAGATCGAACGCGTCGCAAATCTGCATCAGAAGGACGAATTCGTCTTCGGGCATAATCTCACCAAACGGTCCAAAGCGGTCTGCTCCTTCGATTTTTTTATCGTACCAGGGCTCCGGGACCTCGCCCAGATCCTCAATGGAAAGATTCCCGATATAGGTTTGATTCGGCGGATACGCAACACAGTCCTCGTACGAGCGCATGTGTTCCGGTAACTGCTTTAGGTAATCGGAGTCCGGATTGACGATGCGCTCCGTCGTCTGTGTCGTACCGTGGTGCGTCACCATCCCGGGCACATGCACGAGCACGTAGCCGGCTCCTTTCAAAACGCTGTTGTTCATATTTCGGAATTCCTTTCCTGATTCGCAAGGGGTGGCCTAGCCACCCCCTGGAGTTTCTTCGACTAATATTTCGTGTACTGTTCCCGGATGGCAGTCATTTCGCTGATGATTTCGTCCACATCCAGGACCATTTCCATCATGCTGACCTGCTCATCGTAGATGTCGGCATCTACTTCTTCTTTCATTTCCGGCTCGCAAATGTGATACACAAGAAGTCCCAACGAGACTCCCGCCAACGGACCTGCGTAAGTCGGATCACCGGCTGTCACCGTTTCGGCTGCCAGACCGGCGGCCTCACCTTCGGCTGCGCCGAGAACGACAACGACGTTCTCGGGACCGAATTGCTCGGCGATGTCTTTGACCCGCTTCTGATTTTCCAGATCCATGGCTCCTGCGGCTGTTCAGACAAAGCATTCTGTCGCAGAGAATGCGATGTCTGCACCGGCAGACTGAATGCACAGTTCGATCGCCGGGCCCGGAATGCCATCGCGGTCGCCGATGACGATCGCTTTTTTGCCTTGTAAGATGGCCATTTCCTTTCCTCCTTTTTAGTTTTTATTTACACCGGGCACAGATGCGCACGGGATAAATCGCTCTACAGATGCTCGACGATCATCGCTTCCACGGCGGATGCCGTCGCATCCTCCTTGACGAGCTCCTTGACCTTTTCGCCGTCTTTGTACAGCACGATCGTCGGCAGACCGAGCACCTTCTGACCGATGGCCAGACGCCTGGCTTTCGAAGTATTGAGACTCACAAACTTCATGCGATCGCCGTAGGTTTCGGCCAGCTTCTCCATGTGCGGCATCAGCGCCTCGCACGGCACGCATCCGTCACCGTAATAATCGCAGACGACGTAGCCCTCGGCCTGCAGCACTTCCGCTTCAAACGTATCTTTATCGACTTGCAGCATTTCGCATCCCCCTTACATGTTGTGTTCTTCGATGTATTTTCCGGCCTGCGTCGCCGCGATGGCTCCGTCGGCAGCCGCCGTCACCACCTGACGCAGACTCTTGACGCGAATGTCACCCGCGGCAAAAACGCCAGGAATGGACGTCTTCATGTCGTCGTCTGTGCGCACATAGCCGTTTTCGAGCGGCAGCTTACCGTCGAGAATCGCCGTATTGGGTTTAAATCCAATAAAGACAAACACGCCGAACAGGCCGTCGTCTTCGTCGGCCAGCACTTCTCTCTGCTCACCCGTCTTCGTATCTTCGACCACCATCCGTGACAGCAGGCCGTCGCCGGACAGTTCCTTGACGACAGAATTCCACATGAACTCCAGATTGTCAATTTTGAACGCTTTCTCCTGAATCGCCTTGACCGCGCGAAGTTCGTCTCTTCTGTGGATGATGGTGACTTTCCGTGCGAACTTGGTCAGATGCATCGCTTCTTCGACTGCGGCATCCCCGCCGCCGACGACGAACACTTCGAATCCCTCGAAGAACGCCGCATCGCACGTTGCGCAGTACGACACGCCCTTTCCGGTAAATTCCTCCTCGCCGGGGCAATTAATCTTCTGAGGTACAGCGCCGCCGGCCAGAATGACCGTCTTGCCGAGATACGTGCCGCTTTCTCCGACGATCTTCTTGGTGTCGCCTTCCAGTTCCATATCCACGACGGTATCCGACACTTTTTCGGCGCCGAAACGCCACGCCTGGTCAGCAAAGCGCTTGACGAGGCTCGGCCCGCTTTCTCCTTCGATCGAGCCCGGATAGTTGTCGATTTCCGACGTCTGGCCGATCTGGCCGCCTTCCTGCTCTTTTTCCACGATGAGCGTCGCAAGCTTGCTCCGCCCCGCATAAAGCCCTGCGGCAAGGCCAGCCGGACCGGCTCCTACGATTACGATATCATATACTTTTTCCATGTGTCTTTCCTTTCCTTACGCGTGCCTATTCGAACACCGTCTGATCCTCGACCTCAGTCGAAAGCGCATCGAGCGTTTTGTCCAGAAGCTTTCTTCGAAGTTCCTTTTCCTCGTCCGGTGTCGAAGCCGGATTCCCCAGCGGATAAGGGATTGCAACCGTCGGAACGATTCGGTTCGCCCCTACCGTCATGGAGATCGGGACGACCGTGCACATGTGAACAACCGGAATGCCGGCCCGTTCGATTTCTTTTACCATCGTTGCACCGCAACGCGTGCACGTTCCTCACGTCGAGGTCAGGATAACAGCGTCCACACCGTCTGCGACCAGTTCCTCCCCGATGGCCCTGGCATATTTTTTTGCGGATGCCACGGCCGTTCCATTGCCGACTGTCGAGTAGAAGTAGCGGCTGAGGCTTCCTATTTTTCCTTCTTTTTCGAATTCTCTGAGTATGTCGACCGGCAGCACGCGGTCTGCATCTTCGTTGGCGTAGACAGGATCGTATCCGCCGTGGGCTGTTTCGTAGGTCTGCGCATCCAGATCCCGGATGCCTTCGAGGTCGTACTTTCCGTACTTAGAAGCCGAAGAGGATTCAATCCGATCCGGATTGCCTTTCGGCACGATGCCGCCCGACGTAACGAGAGCGATTTTCGCCTTTGAAATATCCTTGACGGCCGGATTGGGAACCACCCGGTCAAAATCCGGCATCGGAAATTCGGTTTCGTACGGTTCTCCGGCCATTTTTTTGAGAAGCATATCGACGGCCCGACGGGATCCTCTTTTTTTGTCGAAGAAATTCTTGCGGATCCCCATGGGAATGTAGCCCTCTTCCGCAGCGGTACCGATTTCTTCTCCGCGCGCCAGTTTCAGCGCAAGGGGAACCATCAGTGCGACAGCATCTCTCATGCCGGCTGCATTGTCCTTCGTCGAAACGATATGG